>MDTB01042522.1_pt1 | contig 13121 bp, 7 predicted proteins | sample 811161 | NCBI WGS metagenome assembly MDTB01 (sample SAMN05326650, study PRJNA326480) | marine metagenome | isolation source: seawater | place: Mediterranean Sea | collected 2009 | reverse complement strand
TGTCAAAAACTATTTTTTTTGATAATAAATTTGAATCAATTTTTTTAAATTCGGCATGGTCTGTGAGCAAGACAAGTAATTGGGCATTGTGTAGGGCCTCGGTGATACTTACAAGTTTAACGCATGTAAATTCAGAGAATTGTGATGGAAGCTGAGACAGGTAAGGATCAACAATAAGAACGTTGAAGTCTGGATTTGCAGCTAGTTGTAGGGCAATCTTTAATGCAGGACTCTCCCGGAAATCACCAATATCAGCTTTATAGGCAAGACCAAAACAGGCGATCTTTGGGTCTTGTAAAGTTTTTGCTGCATTTATAATATTATTAGTAATTCGATTTGGTTTTTGATCATTGACTTTGCGAGCTGTCTGAATGAGAGGACTGACAGAAGGTGCAGAGTGCGCAATAAACCACGGATCAACTGCTATGCAATGACCTCCAACACCCGGTCCTGGGTTTAAAACATTGACCCTCGGGTGATGATTGGCGAGGGCTATAGCCTCCCAAGGGTCTATATTTAGATGATCACAAACAAGTGAAATCTCATTCGCAAATGCAATATTAACGTCGCGAAATGCATTCTCTGTTAATTTAACTAATTCGGCTGTTCGTGCGTTTGTAAGTAAACATGTGCCGCTTACTACAAGTTTATAAAGATCCATTGTATGATTAGCACATTTTTTTCCAACGCCACCAATTACTCTATCATTACTCACTAACTCAGCCAGAATATTGCCAGGTAGGACTCGTTCTGGACTGTGTGAAATGTATATATCAGCTAGATTCTCATCAAAATGGGGGAATACCAGGTCCTCGCGTAATTCAGCTAACCATTGGGAGCTTGTCTCTGTTGTCCCAACTGGACAAGTAGATTCAATAATTACTAAATTACCTTTTTCTATTATGGGAGCTATGCTAGTGATTGCTGCTTTTACATAACTTATGTCTGGTTTATGATTATTTAGGAATGGGGTGGGAACGGCTATGATAAATGCATCTGCAGGTTCAGGTCTTTGAGTAGCTTTGAGGTTTCCAGCTAATACATTCTTTTTGACTAATTTATCAAGATCGGGCTCTATTATATGAGTTCTACCTTTGTTAATAAGTGAGACTACCTCTTCATTAGTATCGACGCCTAAAACTTTTAAATTGTTAGAGGCAAAAATTGCAGCTGTAGGCAATCCAACATAGCCAAGCCCAATAACGCAAATCGATTTAAATTTAGTAGTTGTCATTTGATTTATTTATAACTTCTTCAACAATAGTTTTGCTTGCGTTTCCATTACCAAATAGATTTTTCACTTTGCTCAATTTGCGATAATAGGTTGAGTCGTCAAGAAGCTTTGATGCTTCATTAATCAGCTTGTCTCTCTCAGCGCCCACTAAAATTATGGTTCCTGACTCAAGTGCTTCTGGGCGTTCGGTAGTTTTTCTTGTAACGAGAACAGGTTTGCCAAGAGACGGAGCTTCTTCTTGAATGCCTCCTGAGTCTGAAATCAAGAAGTGTGCCCTTTCCATTAAATATACGAATTCTCCATAGCCAATCGGAGGGATAAGGTGAATATTTTTGCAATTGCTTAATATTTCATATGCCGGTTCATGAACTTTTGGATTTAAATGCACGGGATAAACAATCCCCAAGTTAGCTCTACTCGCGAGCTCTTTCAAACTAAAAAAAATGTTATGAAATGACTGACCAAAGTTTTCTCGACGATGCCCAGTGAATAATATTAGATACTGATAGTGATTTAAAAATGAGAACTCGTTATTCAATTTTTCTCGCCACTTTGTATCTGTTCTCAATAGTTTTTTGATATGAAATAGAGAGTCAATTACTGTATTTCCCGTTATTTTGATATTATCATTTTTTATATTCTCTCTTTTGAGGTTGTCTGCTGCAATCTTTGTTGGTGCAAAATGAAGATCGCACAAGCTATCGATTAATCGTCGATTCATCTCTTCGGGATATGGAGATTGCATATCTTGGGTCCTCAACCCAGCCTCTATGTGACCTACGGGTATTTTATTATAAAAAGCGGTCAGAGCTGAAGCAAAAGCGGTTGTTGTGTCTCCATGTACTAAAACTCTGTCTGGCTGTAATTTATCAATTATGGGCTGAAGTCCATTAATAACTTGATTAGTAAGTTGTCCTAGACTTTGACCATGGGCCATCACATTGAGATCATAATTGGGCTTTATTGAGAACAGATCTAATACTTGGTCCAGCATTTCCCGATGTTGTGCAGAAACGCAAACTTTGGACCGTATCAACGGACTACGATTTAGGGCTTTAACAACTGGAGCCATTTTTATAGCTTCGGGGCGGGTGCCAAAAACACTGAGGACACTATATACCAACGTAATACCAATTCTAATTTTTTTGTTTAGAGACTAATACTTTTAAAACATCAGTCTAACTTTAATCGACAGATTAAGACACAAACCAAATCATTATATAGTTTGTAAGACAATCAGGAGGAGTTTTAAAGAAATAAGTTCAAAATTACAAAGAACCGTTGTTTAAAAATAATTTTCTAATAATGTGATACTTTTATCGTGCTTACATTTATAATTTGATATGAAAGAAGAGTTTTACGCGAGAAACCGGTTCATATTTTTTTTTATTAAGAGTTTTTTTGCTGTATCTTAACGTGGCGGATTCAAGTGAGAAACATGTGATCTCTTTATTGGTATTAATCTTAGTCAAATGAAAGGACAATTCTGAACTGAAATTAAGTCCGTTTACGACGGTGTTTTAGAAAAGTGGAGAAAATTGTTTGAGCTACGCTGATTTTCAATACTTGTAAATAGATATCAATTTTAATTCTGAATGACAGTTGGTGCCTAAGTGAATATATTTTTAGGAGATTATTCCAAGTATATCTTAATTGCCATATGGTGCTGTTTTTTTTTCTTTATTTCTTTATTTTTTTTTGAAGCTAAAGCGGGCAAGCCTTTTATTGGAATTTCTTTTCAGGGTATCGATAAGAAAACTGCCTTAGCACTAAACTTGGACAATCCAAAAGGTGTTTTAATTCGTGATATTGCTTTAGGCAGCAGTGCTGACCTTGCTGGATTGAATCGAGGTGATCTAATCATTTCGTATGCGGGAAAGCTGATAGAAGACGTTGCTAAACTCAGTGAAGTTGCAAGCAAAACGAAACCAGGGCAAACAATAGAAATGGTTATATTACGTAATGGCGTGACAAAAACATTCGGCATTGAACTCTCACAGCGACATGAAGCGTGGAATATAGATGGACCCGATATTCTTCGTGTTAAGGAGGTTGGTTTAACGCTTGCCGGCCTTACAAAAAAAATTCGAGAGAGATTTGAGGTTAGGTGGGGGGCATTAGGCGTAATAATTACATTAGTCGACATTAAGATTAGAAAAACAATGGAATTGAGACGTGGCGACATAATTGTTCAGGTAAATCAAATACCAATATGGACAACGGGACAATTTAACGATGCGTACAGAGAGGCTCAGAAGCAAGACAAGGACTCTTTATTGCTTTTAGTTGAGCGAAAGGGCAGTTTCAGATTCTTCTTATTATCTGTTTTAGATTGAGCTTAAAACTAAAAAGGGTATTTTTGTTATTTGCGCCTCATTCTTTTTAAGAGCAACAGTCGCGCAAATCTAATCTCAGGGAAAAATTGTAAGGTCGATACATGAAAAGAAAATATAATATTACTTATTTCTATTTTTCCAATAAATTGAGTCACTTATTAAATTTGGTGCGCACAAGCAAATAACTATTGTGACAAAGTTAACGATTGTATTTGACCTGTTGCGCTTTGTTGTGATTTGTCGGTTCTTATTCCAATGAAAACAACATTTGTTTGGTTGCTTTTTGAGGTTGGCCAAGCTCTTTTATAAATCTCAGATATATCAATAGCCTCTTTCGTCCATTCTGTTTTAATCTGTGGTCCGCTCCGGATGGCAAACACAACCTGATCGGGTTCAGTTTCCTCAGGATTAATGCGATGAAGAGTTTTATTAAAGAACTGTGATTTGTTCCAGCTTATTAGTATTTGACGGTCGTGTTGAGGTAGTTCAGAATGAGAAATAAATGACAATATTGAACTGTTTTTTTCTTCCAAACTACTTTGTATCCCGACAATTATTTTAATAGGATGTTGGGTCCAGTTACCTTGATTTAATTTCCATTGCCATGTTAGATAAGGAGTTACTAAAATATTACTACGTGTTTTTCTAAAAATAGTATAAGGAGCTTTGGCATTAGTAAGGCGGAGTGAATGACTTTCTGGGGTACTTAAAAAACTTATATTCCCTCTGATTTCGGGGCCATCATAACCCCACGTATCAAAAAGACCTGAGGAGTTATAATTCGTAGGAGCTGATATTATTCGATCAAGTCTTTCTGAATACTTATCAGTCATGTTTGAGGAGCATCCAGAAATAATCAATAATAAAACAGTAAGAATTATTTTAAGTGTGATTTTAGTAATAATTAAATTGAACATATATCAGATATCTGAGTTATGGGGAAAATTGCGAGTTTATTCATTTCTGCGTTTATGACGTTTTTGAATCTCTATTGATCTTATTATATCTTGGGTTTGCAACCATTCTCTTGACCCTTTGGCAAGAAAATGTTCTGCGCGCTTAGCATGATACATTGCATCTTTGAATTTCTTAATGATGAAATTTTGCTCTGCTAATGCAAGTGAGCTCATACCTTTGTTTCCGGAACGGCCATATGCAATAGCAAGTTGATACCATGTAGTATTTGACTTGGGTTCAAAAAGTAATGCGATTTTCAGATTTTCAATGGCAGTAGAAATCAGGTCTGGGTCATTCAATTCAAGTTGGATTTTTGCTGCCATTTGTCGAAGTAACGGTGCCTCAGGCAGCAGTGCTATTGCCTTGTTCAAATATGGAAGCGACTCCGTGCCTTTACCACTTTCAAACAAAAACATACTTTTCAACTCTAATAAATATGGGTCTAATGGACTTTTCTTTATAAGTCTGTCAAGTATTGTGATGGCGTTTTCGGTTTTTGAAAGCCGGTGCATAGCAATTGATTTTGCATACTCGGAGGCTAGGCTTTCATCTGTGCGACTCAACTTCTGAAGCACTTCATTCGGATTTTCTAAAAATGCAAACATTTTTGCTTTTAGTCTAGAATGCGATTTGAGTTTATATGAAGAAAGAGGTGTCCTTGAGTACCTTGATTGCTTAATATGATTTTTTATTGAAATTATGCGATCATTAGATAAAGGGTGGCTTCGCAAATAATTATTCCTGCCGGATAAATTTAATGACTCCTGTTTTGCTAGATATGTCATAAATTTTAGAAGTCCTTGTGCAGATTGTTTTGTTAATTCAAGATATTTTAATGCCGCGTGATCAGCTGCTGATTCTTGGGCTCTGTTATATGCTAAGAAAGTTTGTTGTCCAATTGATTGCCCAGCCCCAAATATAGCGTTCCCGACATCGCCTCTCTTAGTCGCGATTGTTGCTGCTCCGCTTAATGCAAGTGATAGGATGTTTGAAATAGAAAACTTAGAGAGCGCGTCGCGTTTGCGTGACAAATGTCCCCCAGCGATATGTCCGACTTCATGCGCTATTACGCCAATAATTTCATCTGCTGATCCACTTTTTAAGAGCAAGCCAGAATTTATAAAAATATTTTGACCATTTGCTACAAATGCATTTAAATTTTCATCTTTAATTATGTAAATCTTTATTGAAGATGGGTTTAGCTGAGCTGCGCTAAACACTGGTGTTGCATAATTTTGGATGATATTCTCGATTTCGGTATCACGAATAAATGATAGCTTGCCAGCAGCCACTTGACTTGAAGTAAGAAAATTAGAGATGGTATAAAATGATAATAAAAAAAATAAAGTGGATGCGTGTTTCACGATAACCTCAATACTTGGAGTAATATAATAATAAAATTAATTTGTCACAGTTTAAAGGTTAAAGAATGGCGCATAGCTCTAAATGTCTGCGTCGTACTAATTAGTCTTTCATTATCATCCTGTACTTCAGTGTCAAACGAAATGGGAAATCAACTTGAGAAAAAGTCTGTTGCTTATATCGCGTCGTTTTCTGGTGGAATAGCAGTCGACGAACCAAGGGCAGCACTGGTTGGACGAGATATGCTTTTAGCGGGTGGGTCAGCTATTGATGCCGCGGTAGCCACATATTTTGTGCTAGCAGTTACAAAACCCTCGGCGGCCAGTCTTGGTGGTGGGGGTATTTGCCTAGTAAGAGATGCTAAAACTCAGAAAGTTGAATTGTTAGACTTTAGATCACAATTCAATCTCTCTAAAACTAAAAAGGCTCAAAAGTTGTTTGGCGTGCCAGGTAACCCATACGGTTTTTTTGCGCTTCACGCTAAATATGGGTCTTTGAATTGGTCTCAACTACTGCGGCCGGCAGAAAATCTAGCTAGGTTTGGTTACAATATTTCACGCTCTTTAGGACAAGACCTGCATTTAACAGCTAAGATTCTTGGCCGCTCAAAGCCAGTGAAAAATATTTTTTTTGCTACTGAAACGGATCAAGTTTTAGGAGAAGGTGATTTTGTCAAACAAACAGAGTTATCAGCAGTTTTAGCACTAATTCGTTCAAAAGGTGCAACAGAGTTATATCGCGGACCAAATGCTATCGAGTTTGCAAAAGCGATTAGGGCAGCTGGCGGAAATGTTTCATATGATGATTTGAGAAATTTTAGCCCGCAATGGAGAAAAACAATAGAGGTTCCTTTTATATACGATACAATCATGCATTTTCCGTCACTTCCTGAGATAGTAGGGCTTACAACTGCCCAGGTTATGTCTGTGTTGCTTCATAATGACTTATATAAAGATAGTGACAAGGTTGAACGCGCACATTTGTTGTCAGAAGCTTTTGAGAGGGTGCTCGCTGACTCCTCTCGCTGGAAATCGACGGCGGGTGATTTGTTAGTTGATAAAAAAATGATTGAGCCTAAGTATGTTAAGCGCTTAATAGAGAGTTTTGACTCAATGCGACGGGTCGTAACTCCAGGTGCTCCGCGTGCTGAACTTGATCCGACTAGTCAATCTAGCGGTGTATCTTTCTCTGTAATAGACGCGGCTGGCTCAGCGGTCGCATGTTCCTTGAGTATGAACAGGCCGTTTGGCGTTGGAAAAATGGCCAGAGGAACGGGGGTTTTTTTAAGTGCGCCTCCCATAGCGGGCCTTCAAGACAATTCGTTAGTTGCTATGATACTAGATAATAAATTAGGGAAAAATGTTTACTATGCCTCCGCCGCATCGGGTGGGGCGACAGCATCTTCTGCATTGATTAATGTTGCAGCAAATGTCCTTATAAGTGATCGCTCAGACATACAAGAATCGATTAATATGAAAAGAGTACATCACGGAGGAGCAAATGGGATAACGTATATTGAAAAAGGTATACCAAGTTCAATTTTAGAGGGACTTGCGAAAAGGGGGCATAAACTGGCGTACGTGAATTCAATGGGCGTTGTAAACGCTGTCTTCTGTAAGTCGGGCGTGCCGCGAAAAAAGTTAGAAGATGTTGATTGTGCAGTTGTATCAGATCCACGAGGGTATGGCCTAGCCAGCACTCTCAATTAGTGGTTTAGATCAGTTGTATTAGCTAGCGAATGTGAGGCGATAGTGCTAAAAAAGTCCAATCGAGGTAAAATATCATCATTCATCGTAATGGATATAATGAATGCAGCGACTGAATGCGAAAAAAAAGGCGAAAATATAATTCATTTAGAGGTTGGACAACCAGCAACAGGCGCTCCAAATCAAGTTATAGGGGCTTTAGAGGATGCGATAAATATTGATCGGCTTGGTTATACTCTCGCTTTTGGACGAATAGACTTAAGGCAGCGAATAGCACGTCATTATGAAGACTTTTATGGTTTTTATGTAGATCCAGAACGTATAGCTGTAACAGCAGGTTCTTCTGGTGCTTTTGTTCTAGCCTTTTTGGCTGCTTTTGATGCCGGAAATCATGTAGCGTTGGCGGATCCAAGCTATCCGGCGTATCGAAATATTTTGTCAGCGCTTGATATTAATGTTGTAAAAGTGCCTACAAGTTCTGAAACAAATTTTCAGCTTACTATTGATGGTTTAATGGAAGCTGAGAGGAAAAATGGTCGTCTTGATGGCTTAATTATTGCCAGTCCTGCAAACCCTACCGGAGCGATGTTAAATAAAAGTGAATTAAAATCTATTGTTGACTATTGTTCTCAAAACTATATTCGATTGATATCTGATGAAATTTATCACGGTATTACATATACTATGGAGCCTGAGTCAGTTGCAAGGTTTTGCGATCAGTCATTTGTAATTAACAGCTTTTCAAAATATTTTTCAATGACTGGCTGGCGACTTGGATGGATGATAATGCCGTCGGACTTAATAAGACCATTGGAATGTTTGTCTCAAAATTTATTCATATCACCATCTGCATTATCTCAAGTTGGCGGTATTGCAGCGTTTGACTGTTATGAAGAGTTGAACCAAAAAGTAGGTCTTTATTCCAAGAATCGAGATTTGCTTGTCAGTAAGTTGCCCAAAGCTGGCTTCTCAAACCTTGTGCGTTCTGATGGGGCGTTCTATATCTATGCCAATATAGAGAATCTCGCGCATGATAGTGTTGATTTGTGTCAGAGACTGCTTGTTGAAACGGGGGTGGCGATAACTCCAGGCACTGATTTTGACCCGATTAGAGGGCATGAATTCGTAAGGTTTTCATTCGCAGGGCAAAGCTTGGATATAGAAGAAGCAACAGATAGATTGATTAAATGGCATTGTGATCACAGTCAAAAAGGCTAAATATTCAATACTTTTGTTGTTAATATGACCGCCATAATACTAACGCTTCCACCATCCACTTCTAGTAGGCGATTCGCTAAGCTCAGAATTCTCAACATTAATTATGGTTGTTTTATCAGTGCTTTGTTTATTTTTTTTTGTCGGAATTTTCTTAGGGGCTTGCTCTTTATCATCAACATGGGTACTTGCTTTAGAAGCGACTTCCTTCTTTTTATTTGACTTTCTTGCTCCATTATGGGTTGGAGCTTTTGTTTTGGCAGCAATTTTATTTTTATTGGACCCATCGTCTTTAATTTTTTCCGTGGTCTTTTCCCGTGGGAGTTCATCTTTTTCTTTTCGCAGTGCTCGTGACCTTCGTCGGCGCGGCTTTGATCCTTTATCGACTCCATGTTCCCCATTAGGAGTGTTTTCTAATTTATTTGATTGAGCATTTTTTTGTTCAACCTTCATATCTTCAATAGCTCGCCCTTCCTTATCTGGACTGCTTTTTTGACTCTCATTTTCAATTTTTTTGTCGTTATTAGGTGGCGGTTGCCCAATTAAAGAGTCAGAGTTGATTTGTTCAGTGGGTGTCGCATCAATATTTGGAACTTTGCGCCTGCCACCTCGCCTTCCGCGCCTTCTGCGTTTTGGAGTATCCTCATTATTGGCATCAGAGGTAACAACATTTGCCTTAATATCATTGCTATTGAAGTTGATCTCTTGATTTGGGGCCCCAACCTCTAAATCACTTGTTGCAGAACTATCTTTTTCTGCATCACTGGCGCTATTTCTTCGACTTCGTCTTCGTCGTTTCCTTTTTATGTTATCTTTTACAGCGAGCTGTTCAAGATCATGTTTTTCACTTTTAGGGGATTCATGTTGTTGACTTTCTTCGAAATGGTGATTGGGCGGTATCAAAGAATCATCATTTTGGATGTAAACCGAGGTTTGATATCGCCTTTCAATATCCGCAAGCACTTGGCGTTTATTGTTAAGAAGGTATATAGCAATGGCTGTAGGCACAAAAATCGTTTGAGTTGCCTTGTTCGCTTGTGAGCATTCTTCTTCTATTACTCTCAGAATATGTACGGCCGTGGATTCAATCGAGCGCACCAGGCCGGATCCATTACAATGAGGGCATGGTTCTGAGCTGTTTTCAATAAGGCTCGGTCTCAGACGTTGTCGTGACAATTCTAATAACCCAAATGGGCTTATTTTACCAATTTGGATTCTAGCCCGATCATTTTGCATCGCGTCTTTGATCTGTTTTTCAACTTTCTGCTGATTGCGTGAGAACTCCATATCGATAAAGTCGATTACAATTAATCCTGACAAGTCTCGAAGTCTGAGTTGGCAGGCTATCTCAACAGCGGCCTCTAAATTAGTTTTTAGAGCGGTTTCCTCAATGTTTCGCTCTTTTGTCGCTTTCCCAGAGTTGACATCAATTGAAACAAGCGCTTCTGTTGGATTAATTACTATGTATCCACCAGATTTGAGAAATACCTCGGGTAAGTGAATTGCGTCAAGCTGTGCCTCCACTTGATATTGTTGCATCAATGGTATGCTTGAGTCTGAATATGGTTGCACTTTTTTTGTATGACTAGGTATGAGTAGTTTCATGAAATTTTTAGCCATTCGATATCCGCTGTCTCCAGCCACTATCACTTCCTCTAAGTCCTTATCATATAGGTCTCTGATTGAACGTTTGATAAGGTTGCCTTCTTCATGAACGAGCGCGGGTGCAATTGACTCAAGAGTTAATTCTCGAACACTTGACCAAATTCGGGTTGTATATTCGTAGTCTCTCTTAATTTCGACTTTTGATCGCTTGGATCCAGCTGTACGAATAATTACTGCCATACTATCCGGGATACCTAAATCACTAATTATGGATTTAAGTCGCTTGCGATCCGCGACTTTATTTATTTTACGCGAAATTCCCCCTCCACGAGCTGTATTTGGCATTAATACACAATACCGTCCCGCAAGTGATAGATAAGTTGAGAGTGCAGCTCCCTTCGTCCCTCGCTCTTCTTTAACAATTTGGATTAATAGCACTTGGTTACGCTTTATAACCTCTTGAATTTTATATGATTTCTGTTGAGGTCTCGGCCTTCTCCGTTCGACCTCTTCAGAGATGTCACCCCCTAAGGTTTCTAACGCATCTTCCTCAGATGTATTTTCGAATTCATTTAAATTATTTTCGGACAATCGTTCGTTGGCCAGAAGGGCTTCTTTGTCAGCAACTGGAATTTGATAATAATCTGGATGGATTTCGTTAAAGGCAAGGAAACCGTGCCGATTACCTCCATAATTAACAAAGGCTGCTTGCAGAGATGGTTCTACTCTGGTAATTTTTGCGAGGTAAATGTTTCCTTTAAGTTGTTTTCTTGATTGAACCTCAACATCAAAATCATCTAACTTCTGTCCGTTGATTACAACCACCCGGGTCTCTTCTGGGTGCGATGCATCGATAAGCATTCGTTTGGTAGGCATAAATTTTTAAACTCCTTGGTGCAAGATTTTGCCCTATAAAGTAGGGGAATCTTGCGATTTTTTTTAAGACGCTGGTGGCGCATGAAAATACTTCAAAAAGATCAAAAAATGATGATGACCCAGACATAGTAATTTGAGCAGCTCTTACCAGCGCATGAAATAATATCTTTAATTGTAAAATATTTATAAAAATATTCATTTATTTAGAATACCTGTTTAGCTTTATGAAAAAGATTTGCTATAAAAATCATTATAATACTTTTTACCAATTGATAACTCATTTTCTATATAATTGAAATTATAAAGTTAATCTTCTTGCTATCATAACCGTAGGATAATAGTTCCACAATAACCTTATTATACTTTCTGCAAGTTAATTTTAAACCTAAGAGAGGAAAATTTGAGATTTTTTGTATACCGCAGTCCTGAGAATGACAATAGGGGATATTTAGGCTTAATGGATTCTAGTCTTATTAAGCTTAAATTTCCTTATTTACTCATTATATTCGTTCTCTGTTTTTTGTATTCTGGCAAGACATTTGGCTCTGAAGCATTAGTTTCGAACGTTCGAGTTGCGATGCATGGCGAGGGAACAATTACACGAATTGTATTCGATTTTACGAAAAAGCTTCCCTATAACATTTTCTTTTTAACAAAACCTGACCGTTTGGTGATTGATTTGCCAGAAGTAGGTTGGCAATTACCTCCTAAGCCATTACCTTCAGAGATCGGGGTCTTTGAAAATCTGCGTTATGGTTTGAATAAGCCGGGAAATTCCAGAATTGTTTTAGATTTGAAAAAGCCAGTTATCTTAAGCAAAACCTTTTTCATTCCGTCTGGCAAGAACAAAGTTGCTAGGTTGGTTGTTGACTTAGTTGAGGCAAAACCTACTCCACATGGAACAATTAGGAAGTTTGATATAAGTAAAGAATCGGCGGAGCCGTCCAATCTTGCAGGATCAAGATTGCGTGCGAATAAATACAAACCCCTTCCTTTAAATAGCAAAAATGAAGTGGTGTTTAATGATGATAAAATTAACTTTAGCGCAGAGAATGACCGAAAAATTGATTTCGCAAAAAATAATATTAATCCTTCATATTACGAACTCGCACCTAGGAAACCGGAGCGAGTAAAACAAAAAAAGCGAAAAATAGTTTTAGATGCTGGTCATGGTGGAAGTGATCCGGGGGCAATAGGGCGCTCTGGAATGTATGAAAAACATATTACGTTGGCTATGGCATTGGAGTTGGGACAAGTCTTGAATAAAACGCACCGATATTCAGCCATACTTACTCGGGTTAGTGATAAGCGAATAGCTCTACGCAATAGAGTAAAGATTGCAAGAGATAATAACGCAGAATTATTCATTTCGATTCATGCAGACTCCGTTAAAAATAAAAGAATACGAGGCCCATCGATATACACGCTCTCAGAGAAAGCATCAGATAAGGAAGCTGCTCAGCTTGCTGAAAAAGAAAATAAGTCGAACTTAATTTTAGGATTTGATTTGAGTCAATATAATCCGAGCATGAAAAATATATTTTTAGATCTTACCAGAAGAAATTCTATGAATCAGTCTGCAAAACTAGCTTCTCATATTATAAGTTCTCTAAAGCGGGAGGTTAGAGTGCTCCGAAACACGCATCGTTTTGCTGGCTTTGCCGTCCTAAAAGCCGTTGATGTGCCATCAGTATTGATCGAGTTAGGCTTTTTATCCAATGTCAGAGATGAGAAAGCGCTCAGGTCGAGAAAGTATCGTTATAAGTTAGCTAAGGCAATCGTAAGAGGTTTGGATCATTATTTTTCGAGGATCGAAGAAGCAGCTAACTA
>MDTB01013056.1_pt1 | contig 13122 bp, 12 predicted proteins | sample 811161 | NCBI WGS metagenome assembly MDTB01 (sample SAMN05326650, study PRJNA326480) | marine metagenome | isolation source: seawater | place: Mediterranean Sea | collected 2009 | reverse complement strand
TGGGAACATGTCAGAGATTATCGAATGTGAAGAAGGACTTCCACCAGCCTCTCCTATCCCTACACCCATTCTTGCAAGTCCTATTTGAATAAAATTATTTGCTAAACCTGTTAGTGCTGTAAAAGCACTCCATGTTGCTAAAGAAATAGATAAAATGTTTACCCTGCTGTATCTATCTGCAAGCCATGCAATTGGTATAGCAACAGTTGTATAAAAAACTGCAAAAGCAAGACCGATTAATAAACCAAGCTGTGTATTAGTTAAATCAAGATCTTCTTGAATAAATGGGGCTAATATCCCAAGGATTTGTCTATCAATAAAGTTAAATCCATACACAATTGTTAGAAGTATTAGTGCAAAATTTCTATAATTTTTATTCTCTTTGTTCATACGATCATATTGATATATAGAGATTATATCTCTACTTTCTGAAACTAAATACCTGTTGGATTAATTCAATATTATTCTTAACTTTCAACATCTCTTCATCCTGTTGAGGTGGAGTAGTGTTCAAAAAATATTTAAACATTGATTCAAAATGATTATTATTTTTAATCTTTATTTCATCAATTAGTTCATAATTCCTAAAAATTTTAATATTTGATTTTGAGCTTGCGGGTTTGGAAAAAAACATATCTGCAACTAGAAATGCATCATCAAACCAAACTTTTGCTGAATTTTGATATGTTGCTCCAAAAAACCAATTGCTTTGTGATGTAAAACTTTCAAAATCAAGCAACGCTGACCCTCCGGTATCAACATTGAATCCAGTCTCTTGAAAAATTTTTGCTCCAATTAGTTTTGGTTTTTTTGAAAAGAGCTCTTTTGGACATGACAGCGTGTATGCACCTGCATCATATAGTGCTCCCCCTTTAAGTTCTCTAGAATATCTAAAATTATTCTCATTTAAGTGAGGAAAACCAAAATCAAACTGTGCAAACTTGGTTGATCCAAAATCAGCTCGATTAATTATAGTTTGTAATTCTGAAAATTGATTATGAAATCTGTACATAAATGCTTCCATAAAAAAAACATTATTCTTGTGAGCTATTGATTCTATTTTTTTATACTGATTAAGATCAGTAATGGCTGGTTTTTCAACTAAGACATTCTTATTATTTTTAAGGCAGTCGATAATTTGATTAAAATGAGTTGCATTTGGGCTCGATATGTAAACATTTTCACAATCTTTGTCTGCAAGGAGATCTTCATAGCTTGAATATTCAGGACATCCAAGCTCAGAACAAAATGATCTCCTATTTTTTTGATTTCTTGTAAAGATACCTTTAATGTTGGTTTCAGAATTTGAATTTAAGACGGGTAGTATATTTTTCTTAAAGTGATTTCCAACAGATAAAAAGGAAATATTTTTCATAAACTAGAAATTATTCCTCTGATATGGGGATTAATCCAAGAATTTTCTTTTATTAACTCTTTAATTTGATATAAAGTCATCCAAATAAAATTTGGCTTCATCTCTAAATGGTAATTATGTTGAACTTCTACTAACATACCCAAATTTCTTTTCAAATGGAGCCTGCCTCCATCCTCAGACATCCACTGTCTAAATAATAATTTCTCATTTTCAAATTTTTGACTATCATTAATATTTTTGTATTTCTCAAAAATATCTGAAAAATGTGGCTTTCTTCCTTTGTGTGCTGCTTTGAGATTACTGAAAGTCGCTTGAAGTGTTGGACTTAATTGAATTCCATCTGGATTACCTGGCTCGGCTTTGGCTTCAACCAAATAATAGGGAATATCATTAATTTTCTTTCTGATCAAGCCAAGAATGCCACCATTAAAGCCAACTTGGGTCATCATTGGCTGATCCCAACCAGAATCTCCTACTTCTCTTGAATCTGATGATTTAATACGAACTCCTTGTAAATAAAAGAACTCCCCACTTTTATGAGAAATAAATCCAGTATTGGTATCAAGACTCCAACCTCTACATTCGAGTAAGGGAATATCTTCAAGATCTAAACGAAGATCTTTTTGTTTTGTAATAAACCATTTCTTGACATCATCTAAGGAATTAATCTTACTCCAGTCACGAATTCCTTCGATAATAATTTCAGCTTTAAATGTTGAAATTGATAAGGTTTGCTTTGCTTGATCTACACTTTTAACAAAATTACTCATAAAAGTCTTTTATTTTCGAAGTAACAATATGAAGGTCATCTTCACTTAAATTATTATGAAAAGGTAACCTTAAAATCCTACTTGCATAATCATCAGTAGTATCTAGGTTGCCAGAAAATATTCTTTTACCCATTGGAGAACTATGAAGGGGCACGTAACCAACATATGCATAAATATTATTTTTTTGAAGAAACCCCATCAAATTATCTCTTTCATCAGAATTGTTAGTAATTATATAGAATGCATGATAATTTGATTCAACATTTTCAGTAAGCTTTGGAATATAAAAATATGATTTCTTTTCTAGAGATTCTAAGGCGTTTAAATAAAAATTATAAATTTCTTTTCTTTTGGTAAAATTATTTTCAATCCCTTCTAACTGAGCTAGTAAAAAGGCAGCTTGCATCTCGGATGGATAATGACTTCCACCAAGCTCTCTCCATGTATATTTATCAACCAACCCTCTTAATTTTTGTTGTCTATTTGTTCCCCTTTCCCAAATCATGACAGCTTTTTCATAACTTTCTTCACAGTCAGTAACAAAAGCGCCGCCTAGTCCACAATGTAAGTTTTTTGTCTCATGGAAAGAAAAACAACCATAATTCCCAAAAGTACCAACATTTTTATTATTAATTTTTGATCCAAAAGCTTGAGCAGCGTCTTCTACAAGTAAAATATCATTTGACTCACATATTTTTTTTAACTTTTCAACATCTGCAATATGAGATCCATAATGAACGGCTACAACAGCTTTAGTTTTTGATGAAATGTTTTCTTGCAGAATCTCTGAGCTTATCATCATATCAGACGGTGATATATCTACAAATTTAATAACATAACCATGCTTAGCAAAGGCATTTGCCGTAGATGAAAATGTATAAGATGGAATAATTATTTCGTTTTTTTCCTTTTCATCCTTAATACACAATGATGAGATTTCAAGTGCAGATGTGCAACTATCAGTAAGAAGCACGAAGGGTGTATCTAATATTTGTTGAATTTTTTGAGTTACTTTTTTTGTAAAGTCTCCTGTTCCATAAAACACTTTATTTTCGAATACTTTGGACATTAGAGCTTCTTCATTTCCTGTTAAGAAAGGTTCATTAAAATTGATGGTTTTAGTTTTCATTTTAGTTTATCTTTATATGTTCCTTTTCCAGATTTGAGTCCGATAATTTGATCAATGACCCATGTAAATCCCCAAAAAAATAGCAAATTGGATCCTTCTAATTTTTTAGATGTATTAATTATATCAACAAAAGATTCTAAAATATTATCAATATTTCTTTCAAGAAGTAGTTTTTTTCTGGTCTCCTTTGCCTGCTCAACGAAATAATGAGCATTAGAGTAAAAATTTCTTGCAGCATTCTCATAAGTGACATGATTAGAGAAATTATAATGGCCATCCGTATACTGATAATTATTTCCTTCTGAAAAAAATCCAATAGAATATTCTTCGCTTATTTCCATGCCAACCAAACATGGGATTCCCAATGACGCACAAAGAGTCAAGCCTGAACCGGAAGTAATAGCAAAATCGATATTTACGAGTAATTCTTCTAAATCTTTTCCAGTTTTGATACCAAGAAATTTTACTCTGTCAGAAATATTTAATTTTTTAACTTGTTCACGTAAAGAGATTTGATAATCGCCATCACCTATTATTAAAAGCTTGATAGTTTTGTTATTTTTAGCTAACTTAATTGAAGCTGGCAAGAATTTTTTGTGCTCATCAATTCTTGATAAAACTGCTATCTTAAAAGTTTTTTTATACTTATAGATATAATCTTTCTTTTCAATTCCTAATGGCATAACCATAGAATCTAAGTCATATTTATTTTTGTTTTTTTTATTGTAGTAATTTAATTCGTTATGACTATGGAATAAAACTCTTACTCCCGACTTAGATAAATCTGATCGTAAAATTCTCTCACTCATTGCTAGATTTTCAATGTTTCCCCATGCAATTTCTTTACTATGAAATATTTCAAAAACTGCTCTAGTCGGAGTAAGAAATAATAACAAGCGCCTACCAACTAAATAAGTTATTGGAGATGTAAAAACGATTGAATCTGGAGCACCTATTTTTGATCTTATCTTTTTGCGTGAAAGTGGTAAGAAAAAATTAACTTTTTCAGCAATATTTTTAAAGTGATAATGTAGCAAATCTTTAAGAAAAATTACATCTGCCACAGCCGTCAATTCATCATAAAGACTTTTATCATAATTTCTTGAGTGGAGAGAGAGGATCTTAGCTTTTTTGTCAGCTTTAATTAATGAGCTTGAAATTTTTTTTAGATATAATTCTGTTCCACCAATTTTTATTTTAGAAGTAATAAATAAAATCATTTTATAAGCTCTCGGTAAGCCCAAAAAATAGCAAGAAAAAAATATAGAATGTATGCAATTGAATAGCTCTCGTATACTGAGAGCAGCTCAAGATCCAAAAGTAAATTAGTTTTAGTGAATCCATAAAGTAAGGCAAACTGTAAAAATTCAAATATTAGTATAATTTTTAAAGCGCCGCATGCTATAGCGTAAAATAAAACAAGGTATGATAAGAGTTTAAATAAATCACCAGTAAATTGTAGAATAAAATAATTTGTGATTACCAAATAGTCTTCTGTTAATAATATTTTTACAAAATAATCTCCAAATAAAATCACAAAAAAAACAATTAAAATAAAAAAAGGAAAAACCTTTAAAATTATTTTTTTATATAAGTCTATATTTTCTTTAAATTTTAGTGATAGGTTTGGTAACAAATAAAAAGTAAAGAAAGCTATAAAAAAACTTGTTAATGCAACTGATATTCTATTTAAAGATTGCCAATGTGCAGCGCTCTCATAGCTTAAGTTTTGAATTATTAACTCTCTAATAAAAAATTCTGTAAGAGGCACTGAGAAAATACCAACTATGGCTATCATAGAAAATTTAAAAGCTTTTTTGAAAATTTCTAAGTCTATGCTTTTATAGCTAATCCTCAGCTTAAAGAATTTATTAAAATAAATTGCAGCAGGTATTAGCAATGCTAAAAATTGAAAAATGTAAGCTAGAATAGCTCCTTGAAAACCATAATTCTTTATAAAAAAATATCCAATAAAAATAGCGATTATTGATCCCAGCACTTGAATTACTACATACTCCTTTGTTTTCAGCAAACCATTTAGAAAGGATGTTGTAAAGTTTATTAGACCGAAAAAAAATACACTTAACGAGCAAAACTTTATAAAGAAACTATATTCTTGATCTCGGAACAAAGCTTTTGAAATTGAGTCTGAAAAGATAAATAAACATAATGAGATAAAAACAGTAAAAATTAATGTAAGTAAAATGAAATTTAATTCTAGTTTTTTTAAAAGTATTTTGTCATCTTTGCTTTGGCCAACAAGAGCGATTATTCCATTTGACATTCCGCCACCAGAAAAAATGAATAACAATGATATAAAGCTCATAAAATGTCCTAACCTTCCGAACTCTTCAGTAGTAAGAAAGAAGGTAGAAAATTTTAGGAGACAGAAGCCTAATATAATTTTAAATAGATTTGACATTCCAATAAGGAATACTTTATCAATCACTATTAAGCCTATTTTTAAGAACCTCTGCGTACTCTGAAGATCCAAATGTTTCAATTATATTCTTCAATTTTTCATGTGAAATCCATCCCTTATCATGAGAAATTTCTTCTGGCGATCCTATTAATGAACCATAAAGTCCTTCAATTTGCTTTATAAATAAAGATGCATCATTGAAAGCTGAAAATGTTCCCACGTCAAACCATGCAAAGCCTCTTCCTAATTTTTTAGCTTTTAATAATCCTTTATCAAGATAAATTTTATTAAGATCAGTTATTTCTAGCTCGCCCCGAGAAGATGGTTTTAGTTCTTTTGCATATTTAGATACATTTTTGTCAAATAAATATAATCCTGTGGATATTAAATTGGATTTAGGTTTTTTTGGCTTTTCTTCAATAGAAACTATGTTTCCATCCTCATCAATCTCAAGAACACCAAACCTTTCTGGATCTTTCACAGGGTATGAAAAAAGTGTCGCTCCAATATTATTCTCTATTGCAGACTTTGCTAATTCATAAAAACCGTTACCATAGAAAATATTGTCTCCAAGCATTAGCGCAACATCATTACTTCCAATAAAATCTTCTCCTATAAGAAAAGCCTCAGCCAAACCATTAGGACTTTCTTGAACTTCATATGAAATACTGATGCCTAAGTTAGATCCATCACCATATAAATTCCTAAAAAAAGGTAAGTCTTTTGGACTTCCTATAATTAATATATCTTTTATGTCCATCAACATGATTGTTGATACCGCATAATGAAGCATTGGCTTGTTGTAAATAGGCATTAGATGTTTATTGATAGAAAATGTAACTGGTGAAAGTCTGGTTCCTGATCCTCCAGCAAGAATAATACCTTTAATCATTTTTTTTGAACCAGTCTATAGTTTTTTCAATACCTTGTTTCAAAGTGTGAGATGGGGTCCAGCTCAGAGAATTTTTGATTTTTGTAAAATCAATTGAATATCTTCTATCATGCCCTGCTCTGTCATTCACAAATGAAATCAAATTTTCTGAATTATTTTTAGAAAGCTTATCATCCATAAGCTGACATATTAATTTAATTAAATCTATATTACTCAACTCTTCCTCCCCCCCTATGTTGAAAGTTTCACCAACGGGTGCTTCCATAGAAACTTTAATAAGAGCATCAATATGATCTTCGACATATAGCCAATCTCTGATTTGAAGACCATCACCATAAACCGGAATTGGTTTTCTATTAATTATATTATTTATTACCATTGGAATTAGCTTCTCTTGGTGCTGATTTGGTCCATAATTGTTTGAGCAATTAGTAATAACAGCAGGAAAATCATAAGTTCTAATCCATGATCTTACAAGATGATCACTTGAAGCTTTTGAGGCTGAATATGGAGAGCTTGGTTTGTATGGACTATCTTCATTGAAGCTTGGGTCATTGATTTCAAGATCTCCAAAAACCTCGTCAGTAGATATATGATGAAATTTGAAACTATTTTCCTTAGATTTTTTTTTAAGTAATTTTCTTGAGGCTTCTAACAAATTAAATGTTCCAATGATATTACTAAAAATAAATGGTGAGGGGCTTGTTATTGAATTATCTACATGAGATTCAGCAGCCAAATGAAATATATTATCTGGATTAAAATCTAATATAGTTTTTTCCACAGAATTGACATCACTTAAATCAATTTTTGATATGGCATATTGGTCATTTTTTTCAATAAAATCTTCATTAGATGCATAAGAGATTTTATCAATATTTAAAACAGTGTTATTTTTGTTACGCAAGAGTTTGTTGATAAGGTTTGAGCCAATAAATCCTGCTCCACCAGTAACAATTATTTTTCTATTTTGCATTATTATGTGTTTATTTGACGCTTATCATACTATGAAAATCAAAATTGATGAGTGCTTTATTTTCATTCAAACATGGATGCATCAAAAGAAAGTTCATTTTTGCCAACGGGTTTTGCAGGTACTCCTGCCATTATAAGGTTATCCTCTACATCTTTTGTAAGAACTGCTCCAGCACCAATATAAACATTAGTACCAATCTTAAGGTTAGGTAAAACTGTGGCGTTGGTTCCTATTGTAGAAAAGTCTCCAATTTTCACTCTCCCTGCTACAGATGCACCACCCATGATATGAACTCCATCTCCAATCTGACATTCATGATCAACAGTTGAGTTTGTATTAAAAATACATTGTCTTCCAACTGAAGCAAATTTATGTACTATTGCACCTGGCATGACCTGAATCCCCTCACCATAATTATCTAATTTATCAAGTAAGCCATGAGCGCTTATGAGATCCAGAGGAATCAATCCCTTTTTCTTTAATTCTTCTGAGGTATTAAACCTTGCATAACCATACTCACCGCCAATACATACAATATAATGAGTAGCATTTGAGCAAAGAAAATCAAAACCTAAATTGTCTGAATAAAGCTGGATTCTAGTCTTGAAAGGTATCTTATCTATAGTCTTGTCAAAGATGCCAATAATTTTTGAATTAGAATAAATAGATTCTGATATCATCTCTATGATGATACGTGCTTTACTCCTTCCACCCCAAAGCATGATCTTCATTTTTGTTCTCGTAATATATAAATACTCATCATATCAAATTCTTAAAATGATTTTAAAGTTAATCTAAAGGTAGTTTATTTGTATTGGCCATCAACGTATGTCAAAGTTGAGATACCATTCAAATAATTTGCATCATCTACAATACCAATAACAATAGAATGAGTGTGATAAGGGTATATTTTATCTACATGACAGAATATATTTGCTTGAGCATTTTTAATAAAAGGCAAAGAATCTAAATTCCAATTTTCATTGATAAACCTTAATTCGTTAGAGCCTTTTTGAGAGCAAATATTTGAAAGGTCTTCGTGATTTTTTTTTAAAAGGTTTATGCAAAATTTTGATCCAACAGATACACTTTCATGTATTTTTGAATTTTTATTAATACAGACTAGTATGCTGGGAGGATCCATTGATATTGATGTTACCGAAGAAACTGTGATTGCATTTGGATTACTATTAGAGTCTAGATTAGAAAATATGCTTACCGAATAAACATATTTTCTCATAGCTAATCTAAAGTCATCTCTGATATCCATGCTAAGTTGTTAAATAAATATTAATGAATAAAATTATCTTTAATATTGATATTCATTTTGAACTAAATTTATTCTTTTTTTAAGCGCTATGCTCTCTAAAAAAAGAAAGGCCAAGTTTTCTTATCATCATTTGTGCTACGTATGCTCGTTTTGATATAAATATATGATGATCTCTAATATTTATATCAGGTTTGCTAATTATGCCTGAGCCGCCGATTATTATGGATTCTAAATTTAGTTCTCCAATTAGTATACGGTTCCATATTTCAATATCTGCAATATAATTAATATCATTTTTGGAAAGATCTTCATTAGGTGTTTTAAATCTAACACTTATATATTTGTCTTCATCAACAATATTTTTGTAGGCATTGTTTATAAAGTTTTCAAGAGCTTTTAGACAATAACTAAAAAGATCGCGTTTTTTTTCTTTTATATGTTCTATTTTATGCCCTCTATAAATAGCCATGCCTGGCTCTAGTTGGGTATGAGTAGAGCTATTATCAAATAGAAATTTTTGAGCTAATTCATACATTGAATTACCATCTAAGTCTGTTTTTTTATAATTAAAAAGAGACTGATTTGCATAATAATACATTTTATTTATACCAAGAGCATGCATATTCTTTTCAGTAGCGGAAAGGTAGCCTTCAAAACGATTTTGTAATATTTTTGAAGACTCACTTTTATTAATATTTTCGTAATTTACTGGAAAACAGTCAGCTACACCAAACTGAATTAGTAGAAAAATATTTTCATTATCATATTTTTTTACAACTTCCTGAATGGGATTAAGCATGCATTCAGGCCATTCATGCCAGTTATCGTTAGCATGAATTACGACATAATCTGGGGTTTCAATGGTCACAACTGCATCATACTCAGTAAAATCTGGATTTATAAACTGATTAAATTTAAATTCACCAAAAGTAGCTCCATCACCAATCGGCTTTACATCAACTCCAAGAGTTTTACCTAGTCTGTTTTCAAGACCTGGTGTAGCAAATTTAGAGCAAAAGAAAAGCTTATTTTTTAGATGATGTTTTACAAACCAGTCATCCAAGTGATCGTCATGACCGTGTGATACAACAACACCCATTTTTTCATCTGAGTCTATTATTTCATATATATCTGATGCTCTTGGAGATGGATTTGGATACCAACTTCCAAAAGAGTTGGATATAACCCATGGATCAGTTATAACAGACAGGCCATTATAATGACACTTAATAGAAGCATGGTTTAAAAAATCAAAAACTTTCATAGGCTATTTTTTTATGGTATTTAGATAAAGCATTATAGTCATTTTCAATTAAATCTCTAGTATTGCTAAACTTCATGTTAAGGAATCATTAATATACTTTTAGTATTTTTACCAAGTTCATTTTAATCTAAAAAAATAATTTTAGAGTCTGACTAGTGATCAGATTTCTTCAGTCTCTTGAATTTGACTTGCTAAAGCTACAGCAACTAGAGCAAAACATCCCATAATATTAAAAGCTATGAAATAAGTATCTTGAAAACCTATTAAAATACTTGTTATCAGTATTCCAATTGGTTGAAGCGGAGAAACAATCGGAGATGATATTCCTCTGGCTTTTCCAAGATTATGAGCTCCAAAAGTTTTTAGAAAGCATGTTGTCATAAGAGGCATTGCGCCTCCAAAACCCAAACCAAATATGAATGCACTTAAAAGGAATGTGAATGGCTCATTGAAATAAGTTATTCCAAAGATTCCAATTGCTTGAAGGAACATCGCTATCATAGAAGGATATGCAGCTTTCATAATATCAATGAGATATCCGAATGTTATTTTTCCTAGAACTCCACCAAATGCAGATAATGCATATGCAAAAACATATTGTTTGACTGAAAGACCTAAAAGAATCCAAGTTTTATCAAGCCCCATTTTACTAGCATGTATTGGTAAAAACGAAAGTACGCCCATCATGGAGAGAAATTGAAAAGCAAACGCTAAAGAAATTATCCAAAAAACTTTTTTTGATAAAAGATCTTTTGCAGACATCTCCTTAGGTAGAGATTCTTTTTCATTCTCTTTTTCAATACCATCTTTAAATTGATTGATGGTCTTTGGGTCATCAATCACAGTAAAAAATATAAGAGGTAAAATAATGAAAAGAATTACAGATGCAAAAATTACATAAACATTTCTCCAACCTACTAAGTCAATCAGAGGATCAACAACCAAAGGAAGCACAACTCCAGAAAAGGAGATACCTACCGCAGAAATACCTAACGCTCTACCAGCATTTTTATCAAACCAGTTTGATATTAATTTAGATACAGCTAAATTTCCCATCATAATAGATCCGAGCGCAAGAATGGTAAGATAAATCGTCAGGAGCGACCAATAAGAATTTATGAAACTTAATAAGAAAAGTCCTACAGCATAAATTATAGCTCCGATTATCATAAAATTTTTGACAGAGTACTTATCGAGGGCGCGACCTATAATAATTGCCAAAATTGCAACAGGCATAAAATAAAATGCGGTAACCATTCCAAGTTGACTTTCTGTCATGCCTAGCTCTGATATCAAATAAGGCCAGAAGATAGGGAAGCTATAAAAGAGAAAACCTATCACAGTAAATTCAACGGTAAGACCAGTAGCTACCATTCTCCAACCGAAAAACTTCATAAGTTAATTTATTCCCACTCTATTGTTGCAGGAGGCTTGCTTGAAATATCATAGACCACTCTACTAACATCTTCTATTTCATTGACTATTCTATTCGATACAAGTTCTAGAAAATCATAAGGTAAATGCGCCCACTTAGCAGTCATAAAATCTACAGTTTCAACAGCTCTTAAACCAATTACCTCTGCGTATCGCCTTTCATCTCCAACAACTCCAACTGATTTAACAGGTAGAAGGACAGCAAAAGCTTGGGAGACTTGATCATACAAATCAGCCTTGATTAGTTCTTCAATAAATATATGGTCTGCTTCTTGAAGAATTAGAGTTTTATTTTTTGTAACTTCTCCCAATATCCTCACACCAAGACCTGGACCTGGAAAGGGATGCCTGTTTATCATTTCTTCATTTAAACCTAATTCAATTCCCATTCTTCTTACTTCATCCTTGAATAAGTCTCTCAGTGGCTCTACTAAGTCTAATTTCATCTCCTCTGGTAGGCCTCCAACATTATGATGTGATTTAATAACTCGAGCCTCATTTGATTCTGACCCTGATGACTCAATTACATCTGGATAAATAGTTCCCTGAGCAAGATATTTAATATTCTTTAATTTTGCTGCCTCAGAATCAAAAACATCTATAAATGTTCTGCCGATAATCTTTCTTTTTTGCTCAGGGTCTGTTTCACCTTTTAAATGTCTTAAAAAAATATCGGCACTCTCAGACTTAATAACATTTAAATTCATATTATCTTTAAATGTCTTCATAACAGAGCTAGTTTCTCCTTTTCTAAGTAACCCATTATTAACAAAAACACATACAAGATTTTTATCAATAGCTTTGTGAAGAAGCGCCGCGGTTACAGAAGAGTCAACACCTCCAGAGAGGCCTAATAAGACTTTTTCATCTCCAACTTGTTTTTTGATATCATCTATCCTGCTTGAAATAAGGTCATCCATCTTCCAATCTTTTTTAGCATCACATATATCAAATAAAAAATTTCTAAGAATATCTATACCGTTTTCTGTATGAGTAACTTCTGGATGGAATTGAATACCATAAATTGGTAGGTTCTTGTGCTCCATTGCTGCTATAGGCGCAGTTGATGTAGAAGCAGCTAAATTAAAATCCTCTGGCAAGTCTTGAACTTGGTCACCATGACTCATCCAAACATTAATGTTTTTATTTAAATTACGAAATAATTTCGACTCATTTATTACTTCAAGTTCTGCGTGTCCAAATTCTTTTTGATCAGCGGATATCACTGAGCCTCCCATTTGCTCAGCCAAAGTTTGCATGCCATAACAAATTCCAAGAACAGGAATATGTAAATCAAATACTATTTTAGGTGCTCGTGGTGTATAACTTTTTGTAACTGAGTTTGGTCCACCAGATAAAATAATTCCAACTGGTTTTATCTCTTTTATTTTATCCTCTGAAATATCCCATGGTAATATCTCTGAATATACGTCATTTTCTCTAACTCTTCTGGCTATAAGTTGAGTATATTGTGATCCAAAATCTAGAACAAGAATAGTATCTATTTTTTTATCAGTTACTGAGAGTTTGATCATTTCTCTAGCTTCTTTGGTAGTTTGGAGCCTCTTTTGTAATCATAACATCATGGAC
>MDTB01151165.1_pt1 | contig 13124 bp, 11 predicted proteins | sample 811161 | NCBI WGS metagenome assembly MDTB01 (sample SAMN05326650, study PRJNA326480) | marine metagenome | isolation source: seawater | place: Mediterranean Sea | collected 2009 | reverse complement strand
TAATGGATCAGTAGATCTCGCAATTCATCTAGCTGACTCTGCAATAAAGGCAGGTGCAGAGGTAATAAAACATCAAACCCATGTCGTTGATGACGAGATGTCTGAAGAGGCAAAGAAAGTAATTCCAGGAAATGCAAAAATATCAATATATGAAATAATAAAAAAATGCGCCTTAGATGAAAAAGATGAACTAAAATTAGCAGATTACATTCGAAGCAAAAAAAAAATTTTTATAAGTACTCCTTTTTCCAGAGCGGCAGCAGATAGACTTAAGAGAATTGGCGTACCAGCTTTTAAAATTGGCTCTGGAGAGTGCAATAATTATCACTTTGTAAAATATTTATGTAAATTTAAAATACCAATTATAATGAGTACTGGAATGAATAGTATTTCAAGTATAAGAAAAACTGCAAATATTGTTTTAAGTAACAAAATCCCACTTGCACTACTTCATTGCACAAACATTTATCCTACACCCTCTAATCTTGTTAGATTAGATTGTATTAGACAACTAAAACAAGCTTTCCCTAAGTGTGTTATCGGTTTGTCTGATCACACAGAAAATAATTATTCAAGTTACGCTGCTGTTGCTTTAGGTGCGAGTATCATTGAGAGGCATTACGTTGATAAAAAAAGTAGAAAGGGACCTGACATCTCCTCTTCTATGGATTTTAATGATTTAAAAAATTTAATTAAAGGTTCTAGAGATATTTTTTTAGCTAGAGGAGGCAAAAAAACTCCACTTATTCAAGAGAAAAAAACTATTAAATTTGCTTTTCCTTCAGTAGCATCTTTGGAAGATATTTATCCTGGCACAAAACTCTCAAAGGATAATATTTTCTTGAAGAGGCCGGGAGGTGGAGATTTTGGAATTAAAGACCTAAATAATTTGTATGGAAAAGTAGTAACCAAATTTGTTAAAAAAAATACCCAGTTGAAGAAAAGAAATCTAAACTAGCAAAAAATGAAAAAAATTATTTTTGTAACTGGGACTAGAGCTGACTATGGTAAAATTAAATCTTTAATTCAGACTTTACAAAATAACAAGAGTTATAAAACTCATATTTTTGTTACAGGTATGCATAATTTAAAAAAATTTGGATCAACTTATGATGAACTTAGATTAGATAAAATAAAAAATATTTATAGATTTAACAATCAACTAAAAATAAACAATCTCGATTTAATATTATCTAAAACTGTACAAGGATTTAATAGTTATGTAAAAAAAATAAATCCAGATCTAATTGTCATTCATGGAGATAGAATAGAAGCACTTGGATGTGCGCTGGTAAGCTCACTTAATAATATTCTCACTGCTCACATTGAGGGTGGCGAAGTATCAGGAACTATAGACGAAATTATTAGACATGCAGTATCTAAATTATCTCATTATCACTTCGTTACGAATAAAACCGCAAAAAAAAGACTGATCCAGATGGGAGAATTGAAAAAAAACATTTTTATTGTTGGTTCACCTAATATTGAAATTTTAAAATCTAAAAAATTACCTAGTTTGAAGATGGTAAAACAAAAATATAAAATCAAATACGAAAATTATGCTATTAGTATTATACATTCTGATACAAATTTTCTTAAAAGTTTGAAAAAAGATGTCAAAATTTATTTTAAAGCCTTAAGAAAAAGTAATAAAAATTTTATTTTACTTTACCCAAATAATGACCCTGGCTCAGAAATAATTTTCAATGAAATAAAAAAAATAAATAAAAACTATAAAAATTTTAGAATTTTACCGTCAATGAGATTTGAATACTATTTGACGTTATTAAAAAATTCAAAATTTATTGTTGGTAATTCAAGTTCTGGAATAATGGAAGCTCCAATATATGGCATTCCAACAATCAATATAGGACTTAGACAATTTAAAAGAGCAAAAATATCTTCTGTTAAGAACTGTAATTTCAATTATGATGAAATTATATCTAAAATTGAGCAACTTAGTAATATTGATAAGAAATATAAAAAAAGTGCTTTTTTTTGGAGTTGGGAATAGTTTTAAACTTTTTCAAAAAATATTAAATAAAAGAAATTTTTGGAAGAAAAACTATAATAAACAATTTCAAGATTTATTTTTTAGTAGTTAGCTTATTTTTTTATTCCTTTAGTAGTATAAATTGTATTCTTAGATTTAGATAACTCTAAAAATTTTGATGGTGTAAAAAATCTCTGTCCAACTTTTATAAATTTAACAATATTTTCCCCTTTATTATTAAGGACTTTTTCAATTAGTAATGTAAACTTATCGGTTGTATTCACTACAATCCATTTTCCATCATGCCGCGAAACAACACCTGTTAAATATGGATGAGATGAAGAAGACTCGCCCCCATGCAGGTGAACTGACTTAAGAAAAACTTTTTCATTTTCTGTGTCATTTATAAATGTTGAGGCACCAACATGTGGCTCATCAAAAGCTCTAATAAAATTGTACAGATCAAATGAGGATAGGTGCCAATCAATGAAGCCGTCTTTTAACGTATTAAGTGGAGGATTATATCTACCTATATTACTTGACTGGTCTTTAAGAGAAAAATTTTCTTTTTTTAATATCTTATGTACAAATTTTTCATAAAATTTATTCATTTCTTTCAACTTAAAAAATTCATGATCCAACGGGGTATCACAACTTTTTGGAAAAATTTTCATTTCCTCAAATATTATTGGACCAGTATTAATACCTACATCTAAAACATGCATAACCTGATTATAAATTTTATCAGAGCGAATTATATGCCAAGAGAAACCACCTCTGCCAGCATCAAGTGGAAGTCTCGAGGGAAAAAAATTAATCATATTTTGTTTGAAAAAATTAATTTCACTCTTATTAAATATATTCATTGCGCTGACAACTAAAAATAAAGTATTTTCAATTTTACATACATTACTTATTTTTTTTTTAAATTTATTATCAATCTTGTCACAAATAATTAATTTTGTATTTTTTCTAATATCTTTATAAAATGTATTTTTTTGATATGAACTAGTAATCAATATTGTATCAAGATTAAATTTACGATTAATTTCTAAAAGATCTTTATAGTTAGGAGTAGCTCCAAATATGACAACCGTTTTTAAATTATTAATGTAAAATTTGTTGTTTAATATCATATAAGTTTTAATATTATTATAATTATGACAATACTTAAACAAAAAAGAAAAAAATATTTAGCCTTAATTTTAGCTAGGAAGAATTCTAAAAGATTAAAAAATAAAAATATAAAAATTTTAGGGAAAAAACCTTTGATAATAATCACAATAGATAATTTATTAAAAATAAAATATTTGTTTCACGATATAATTGTTTCATCTGACTCAGAATTAATAGAAAAATATGCTAAATCAAAAAATGTAACTTTTATAAAAAGACCAAAAAAATATGCACTATCTAAAACTTCTTCTGAAGAATCTGCTATACATTCTATAAAACTATATGAAAAAAAATTTTCAAAAATTGATTATATTGTTTTATTTCAAGTAACTTCACCATTTAGAAAAAATTCTACAGTAAAAAAAATAATTAATTTATCCAATAAGTATCCAGAAGATCAAATTGTTACTATTAGCAGTCAAGTAGATAAAAAGCCAAATGGAGTTTTATATTTAACCCCAAAAAACAAATTGTTTACCACTAAAAATTTTTCAAATTCAAATTTTATTCCTTATTTAATTAAAACAAAAAAAGAGATGTTAGATATTGATACTCCTGATGATTTTAAAATTGCAAAAAAAATAATTAAAAAAAGTAAAAATAATTTAAAGAATATTTAAGCTTAGGCTAATATTCTGTTGAAATAATTTAATTTTTTCTTTTTTTAATTAAAAACTTTACTGTTCAAATTTTGAACGTTATCTTACCATCTTTAAAAGTATGGAAAAGAATGCAGAAAATTTAGAAATTTTAAGAAAATTAAATTCTAAACCTAATATAACACAAAGACAGCTAGCAAAAGAATTGGGATTTAGTTTAGGGAAACTTAATTATTGTATAAATGCTCTAAAAGATAAAGGCTTAGTCAAAATTGATAATTTTAAGAGAAGTGAAAATAAAATTCGTTATGCACACATACTTACACCAAAAGGAATTGCAACTAAAACAAAACTTACAGTCAGTTTTATGAAAAGAAAAATAAAAGAATACGAGGAATTAAAGAAAGAACTAGAGAAAAAATAAAAATAAAATACTTATTTCAATTTAAATAGTGAATTAAAAAATGTCAAAATATTTAATAAATCTTGATGGATATCTTAGGGAAAGCTTATCTGGTTCACTTAAAAATTTTATTGGTAAAGTGGATTTCTCATTATTTTGTGCAACGCAAAAAGATTTTAAATTTCTTAAAAATGATTTTCCAAATAATCAAATATATTGTTGGGAAGATTTTATCAAAAATAATTTAAATATTGATAACATAGATGAACGAATTTTAGAAATAGAAAAAGAATTGAAAATAAGTTTTATGCAAATAAATTATAGTTTATACAATTATTCTCAATTTTATTATACCACCTCATTAAACCCAGAAAGAAAAAACTATTGTGATATAAAAAGAACAATTTTAAACTATTTATTCTTTTCAAAAATTTTAGAAAATGAAAAACCAAATATAATTCTTCATGAACATGCAGGAGGAGTAGGTTCAGAAATTCTTCAGAGACTATCTGAGATAAAAAATATAAAATATTTATTATTTTATACAAAATTTTTTAATAATAGATTTTTGTTACAAGATATTAAAAATAATAATTATGAACTTTTTGATAAATATTACGAAAAATGTAATCCAAACGAGAAACAGCTTAATGCTGTCAATAACATTTTTCAAAACCTTGAAGAAAATACATCACCACTTGAGCGGACACATATTAAAAATATTAAAACAAAAAAATATAATCGATATTTTAATTTATTTAAAAAAATTAAAGATTTTTATTCAAGTCCACTAGAAGAAAATTACATATTTTTTAAATATCCACCTATTGAAGATTTAATTTTTGAAAGATTTAAAAGTAAAATTGTTGAATTTTATGTAGAAAACTTTATTTCAAAATCTCTGCTTGATATTAAGAAAAAAAACAAAAATAAAAAAATAATCACATTTTTTCTTCAATCTGAACCTGAACTTACAATTTATAAATTTGGTGGAAAATATTTTTCTGACCAAAAATATATTATAAAACATTTGGCTCTTAATCTTCCATCTAATTTTATATTATGTGTTAAAGAACATGTAAGCCAATCACTTAACTCAAGATATAGAAATTTTCAATTTTTCAAAGATCTTAAAAATCTTAGTAATGTTAGGTTTATAAAAAGTAATGAAGATCCAATTAAAATTATTGAAAATTCTTTTGCAATAGCAAATCTGTCTGGATCTATAGGGATTGAAGCCTTAATTAGAAATAAACCTTTAATCCTTTTTGGAAATGTCTTTTATCAAAATTTTACTAATATATTTAAAATAAATAAATTTGAAGATTTAAAAAACATCATACAAAAAATCAATAATTATAATAATTACTCATCAAAAAAAGAATGTTTAAAATTTATATATGCTTTGAGAAAAAGTATGTTTAAAGGCAATATATGGAATGGACCTACAATGACAAGAAATAACGAATTGTTTCTAAATGAAAGCTTAAAAAAAATATTCTTAATATATAAATAAATGAAAATTGCTTTTGTAATCAGAGACATACCAGATTTAGATCATTTAACACCAATAATTTATAAGTTTTTAACTCTTAAAAAAGAGATAGTAATTTTAAATTATGAAATTAATCTAAATTTGCAAAATGATTTTCGAATTAAGTTTCTAAAAAAATGTGACTCTAAATTAAGTATTATTAATGTTTACAGTTTTATTAACCAAAATATTATCTATTCATTTTTATCAAGTATTTTTGATAAAAAAAATTATCAAATAAATTTTAAAAATATAAAAAACTATTCAAAAATTGAGAATAATTACATTAAATTTTTTTTTATATCGTTTATAAAAAAAATTTTTTTTAAGAAAGATAGTAAATTTGAAAATTTTTTTTTTAATAAAAAATGGCTTTCTAAAGTTATAAATGAATTAAATATAAAAATTTTAGTTCTAGATGACTCTTTTTATTTTACATACAAAAAAGGGCAACTAATATCAGATGTCTGTGAAGACAAAAACATTAAGGTATATCTAATACCACATACACTTGTTATTTTCAATTCGGGAGAAGATTACGTACCTTTAAAAAAAATTAATTTAAAGAAATTGTATCCAAAAATAATTGTAAATTCAGATTATAAAAAAAAAAAATTAATTAAACATGGTATTAATCAAAATAAAATTAATGTTTTAGGTAATGGGAGATTCTCTCCCGAATGGTTTGAAATATTTAAATTATTAACTGGCTGTATAGAAAAGAAAAAAAATTCAGTTACTAAAGTCTTATTTTTTGAAGGCGTTTATAATAACAAAATTTTAGAAAAAAAATTAATAAAATATTTATATGAGAAAGATAATATAAAATTAATTATAAAAGGACATCCGAGAGGAATTTTTTCTTTAAATAACACAGTTAACAAAATTACAAATAATTTTGAAATAGATCTTAATACACCGTCTACAAAATTAATTTTTGACTCAGATATAATTATAGGTACTTTTTCTAGTATTATAGTTGATGCTTTTATTTTGAATAAAGTAGTAATAAACCCAAGATTTTTACTTAATCTAAATGAAATAGAATTACTATATGAGGGAAAAAATTTTTCATTTGATTGTAATAGTAACGAAGAAGTTCTAGATATCATTCAAAAATATAAAAATAATAAGCTAATGTTAAATAAAGAAAATCTTCAGGTATTTATGAGTAATTTTGTTTATGGTAATAAAAACAAAGAAAAAATATTAGAAGAGTACGTAGAAATTATAAATTGTATTTGAAAAATGTAAAAAAAAAATTTTACATTTTTAATTTATAAAAATTTTAGATAAATTTTTAACTATCCTGTTTACTCTCAATCAAACAATTATCTTGAATGAGATAGAGTTTATCATATTTTTTTATAGAATTTAAGTTATGTGTAATTATGATTTTTGTTACGTTTTGTAATTGACTATCAACCAACTCATAAAATTCTTGTTCAGTTTTTTTATCTAAATTATTTGTAGCTTCATCTAAAATAATAATTTCAGGATCATTATAAAGTGCCCTAGCTATTGCAACTCTTTGCTTCTGACCACCACTTAAATTTTTACCATTTTCAGATATTTGATATTTGTAAGTATTTTCTTTTGTATTTATAAATTCGTGAATTCTTGCTAATTCAGAAACTCTCTTAACTTTTTCGACATTATATTTTTTGGAAAAAGATATGTTTGTATAAAAATCCTCGTTTATAATAATTGTATCTTGCCCAACATATCCAAATAATTTTCTAAGCCTAGGTTTGTTTTTCAAAGATATATCTGAATTATCAATACAGATCTTACCAGAACTTGGAGAGAGGAAACCACAAATAATTTCACAAAGTGTAGTCTTACCTGAACCAGATTTGCCAAATATGACTATTGTCTCATTTTTTTTTAATTCACAATTAATATTTTGTAAAATTTTTTTATCACCGTAATTGAAATTAATATTTTTTAACTCAATTAACTTATTAAATATGATTTTATTATTGTCTATTTTATCTTCTAAATTTTCAGGTTTTAAGTCACTGATTATGTTTGTAAATTGAGTAAAACCTGATTTAAGGTTAATAATTGTCATAAAAGCGGTATTTAAATTTGGTAAAATTTTGTACATAGCAAGCACAAAAAAAACTAAGTTATTTAAGTATGCTGAGACATTATTTTGTGTAATAAAAATTGACAGTACTACAATAATTGAGGATCCAATTGCTAGACTTTCAATTAAAAATCTACTTGCTCTTGGCATTATTCTAACGAAATTCCTGGCTTTATAAATTTTATGTATCTCTTCAGAATATCTATCCATGAAAAATTTCTTATGATATGTAGAAATAATTTCTTTAAAAGATTTAATTGTTTCTACAGCGTATGATAACGATTTTAAGTTTGAACTGTATAAATCCTCAGAAATTATGTGAATTTTTTTTTTTTATAAAAAAATCAATAATAAAATAAATTACCAATAAGACTACTAAAGCTAATATTGAAATTTTAAAATTAAAAATAGCAAGCAAAATTATAAAAATTATTGATGAACTTATTCTATTTAAAAAATCAAAGTAACCATAAATTGAAAGCTGGCTAGTTTCATCAATTTGACTAAACATTTTAGAAATCAAGTGCACAGAATTAGTTTCCTTGTGGAAGGAATAATCTTTCTCTAAGTAACTATCCAGCAAATTAAGCCTAGTTTTTTTTACTATCTTGTTTACGAATGTGACCTGAATAGCATTATTAATAAAAAATAAAAAACTACTAAAAATAAAAATTGAAATACTTATAACACCATAACTAATTATAAAATCTCGATCATTATCTGCATCAATAATATAGTAAATTTTCTTAATAATTTCTGTTTGATGGATTAGATCAGGGTTTATCAAAACAGATATAAGTGGAACTAGAGATATAAATCCAAAAGACTCAAATATAACCGTTAAAAATGTAGAAAATAATACTAGAGTAAATTTTTTATTTTCTTTATTTAAAAATTTTGTGATTTGGATAAATATATCTGTCAATTTTCCTAGTTTAAGATTTTATTTAGTTTTTATATATGTTAATAGATATTATAAAAAAAAAAATTTTGAAAACATTAATTAAATATTATTTTATTATAATAAATAATTTATAAAGGTTTATTTAAAGAATATTATTATAATTATCATGCAAATCTTCCTATATTATCTCCTAAAGATGCGTATGATTTTATATAAAAATAATTACAAGATAAAGTTTTGATTAAAAATCCTAAATTAAAAAAAATAATTTTAGACTCTATCAATTTAAAAAAAAAATTAATTGAACAAGAGATAGAAATAAATAAGTCTATCATTCAAATTTATAAATCAATTCACAATGGAGGCAAAATTATTTTATGTGGCAATGGAGGTTCTGCAGCCGACGCTGAGCATTTAGCTGCAGAGTTTATTGTAAGATTGAAGCCAAATTTTAATAGAGCCAGCATACCTGCAGTGTCATTATCTTCTAACACATCTATAATTACTGCATGTGGAAATGACTATGGATTTAAAAAAATCTTTACTCGAAGTCTTGCTGGATTATACAAAAAAAATGATATTTTAATTGCATTGTCAACTTCTGGAAACTCAGAAAACATAATAGATGTATTAAGATATTGTAAAAAAAATAAAATTAAGTCAATTGGTTTTTTGGGTAACAATGGAGGAAAAGCAAAAAAATATTGTAATACAAGTATAGTAATAAAAAGTTCTAATACAGCCCGTATACAAGAACTTCACATTTTTTTAGGACATTTTATTTTTGAAAGTGTTGAGAATTTACTATTTAAAAAATAAAAAATGAAAAATTCAACTTTTTTAAAGTTTGGTAAGAAAAAATTTGATTATAGAAAACTTCTTGGTGAGGATGCTTCAGATATAACTTTGCGACTAAAGAAGTTAAAAAAAAAAGTTTATAATTTAGGAGTTGGAGACCCAGATTTTAGAATACCTAACAGATATCTTTCAACTTTTTTTTCGAAAATTAAAAAAGAAAATATTACTTACACGGACCCCACTGGTTTACCTGAATTAAAAAAACTCCTTTGTAAAAAGTACCCAAAGCTAAATTTAAATGAAAAAAATATTGCAATTACTCAAGGTGGGAAAATTGGTATTTTTTACGCATTTTTATTACTTGGTGGTAAAAAAAAAGAGATACTTATGCCAAGTCTAAGTTTTCCATCATATTTTTCATTGGCAAAATATAATGGAAGCACCATTAAAAAGTACGATTTAAAACCAAGTAAGAATTTTAAACCATTAGCAGAAGATATAATAAAAAAGATATCTTCTAAAACAAAATTAATTATTATTAACTCACCTCACAATCCTACTAGCTCTGTAATGGATGATAACGAAATGGTAAAATTAGTAAAATATTTAAGAAATAAGGAAATTTATCTTCTATCTGATGAAATTTATTCTGATTTAACATTTGAAAAAAAAAAATACTATTCTTTTGGTCAATTCAAAGAAATAAGAAAAAAACTAATTATTATCAATGGCTGGAGTAAAAATTATGGCTTAACTGGCTGGAGAATTGGGTGGTCATATTGGCCCAAGATATTTGTAAAACATATCAATATGTTTTGTATCAATATATCTACATCTACAAATTATTTATCTCAAAAACTGGTTATAAATATTTTAAAGAACGATCATTTAATTAATGAGCATAGAGAAAAATTAACTATTCAGAGAAATTACCTTTTAGAAAAATTTAAAGAAAAAATAAATTTTAATTTTCCCGAAGGAGGAATATATTTTTTTTTAAAAATACCTAACAACTTTAAAAATGACATTATTTTTTCAAGTTTTTTATTAAAAAAATATGGTATTGCCACAATACCAGGATCAAGTTTTGGTTCAGCAGGCAAAAAATATGTTAGAGTAAATTACTCAAAAAAAAGAAAAGATGTTGAAAAATTTTTAAAAATTTATTCATCTCTTTTATGAGTATAAAAAAAATTATAAATCTAGAAAAAATTAAAGATAGTTTTAATTATTATGAATTGCCGAATAATAAATACGAAGGTTCATTTATAGAGATAGTAAATAATAAAAATGAAATAAGTGTATTAGTTGATAGATTTTCCAGTATTCCATTTTATTATTATGTCTTTAAAAATAAGCTTTATGGCAGCTCTTCTTTTCAGAATTTGATAGATAATCGCCCAAAAGATTTCAAAATTACTTTGAATAAACATTCTTGTTTATTTTTTTTAAAAACCAATACGTTCTTAAATCAGCAGACATTAGTTAATGAAATTTTTAGAGTACCATATGGATGCAGCTTATTATTTGATAAGAAAAATTTTAAAATTAAAATTAAAAGATACTGGAATTTTTCTCCAGATATAAGTTCTGATAGTAATGAAAATTTACTAATAGAAATAAAGGATAAATTTCAATCTGCAATCAACAAGTGTATATACGGAAAAAACAAAATAGGAATTAATATTTCAGGTGGTTATGATAGCAGACAATTATTAGGTTCTCTTGTCAAAAATAAAATAAAATTTACTGGCTACAATTATGGTCCAAGTAATAGTCTTGATTCAATAGTTGCTAAAGAATTAAGTGAAAAGCATAATTTTAAGCTAACTTACAAAAAATGGCTTAATATAAAATTTTATAAAGAGTCATTTTATGAGTATTTGAAATTAACTGATAATATGTTGGCTTTTCATCATTTCCATCCACTGGATATTTTAGAACATCAAAAAAATGAAGATGTAATTTTGTATGGCCATTTTTTAGATTTTCACTCCCAAGGATGGAAATATGAAAAAAAATATGAAAAAATTACCATCAACCAAGCTGTTTCAGAAATTATTAAAGATTTTGATAAGGCAGGTCATTTCTCAGTTTTAGACCATGATATTGAATCTAAAATCATAGATACAAAATATAAAGATTATTTTAAAGAAACATTAAAAAGTGAACTTAATAAATTGGACTATCTTCCAGCTGAAAAACTATATGATGCATTTTATTTTTTACACCACGGCACAAGAAGACTGCTTCCACAAGTTCAAGCTGCCTCTCAATTTGTTTATTATGCACTTCCAGGATTAAACATATCTTATTTTGACACAGTTTGGAAGGTGCCTGGAAAATTTAAAAAAAATAATATGATGAGACAAAATCTTTTGACCAAATATTATAAAGAAGTTACTGAGACAAGATTAGTAAGAGATGATCAAGTGGATTATATAGGAAAAAAATTTGGAATTGATAGTTTTTACAAAATAATGAAATTATTAAAACACAAAAAATTTGGTATATTGGAATCTGACTATGATTTTTGGGGAGAGCAGATACATAAATATATAGATAGAGATTTAAAATCTTGGATTAGGAGTGAAAATAAAAATAATGCATTACTTGACTACGATATATTAAATAAAGATGAGTTTCTTAAATATTATGAAAAGGAAAGATTACCACTATCTTCATACGGGACGTCAATTGTAATTAGTAATTTTATAAAGAATAATCTTTAAGTTAATTTTTTATTACTTTTAATAATATTTAATTTTCTATATAAATTACAAGACCTTTGGCAAATTTTTTTAATTAATTTTCTTTTTTTAGTTCCATTTATATATTCTTTTGGAAACATTTTTATTAAGTCATCATTAATATTTACATCTATAATTAAATGAATTCTATTTATATCTGATCCATTAAATATTGAGTGAGGAAAAGAAAAATCTCCGTAATATAATTTTCCAGCTTCCCATCTAGTATTTTGATTACAAAGCATTAATTCCACCTTATCAGATGTTATTATAGGCAAGTGTAATCTTGCATTTTTTTTGTAATCAAAATCATCAATAGTTTCATTATTATCATAATGCCAAAAAACATGTGTGTTTGGTTTCACCTCCATAAATCTCACTCTGTCTTTTTTGCCAGGTATTTTATCTAATAATTTTTTTATGTAGTCACAATTATTCAATAATCGTGTTGGTAGTAATTCGTTTTCATTTTTTACCATGTCTGTATAAGGGTCTCCACCATAAGTCATTAAACCGATTGCTCCCCAACCTCCATCAAAAGCTCCACTAGAATGATTTAGAAATTTTTCAGTTTTTAAAATATTTAAATACTCATCTTTTATTTCTTTTAGATCAATATCTATACCATTTAACTCACAGTGTAGTTTAGCTCCAATTAATTGTGGTAAAATTTTCCAAGGTTTAGGTATGATGTTTTGTAACATTTGATTTTTGTCTAAAAAAATTAAACACTTTTATTCTAGACATTTTGCTAAAAAATTGAAGATATTATTACTAGAAAAATTGAAATTGTAGTATAGAAATTAATTCAAATATGATAAAAAAATATTTTACTAAATTTCTTAATAAAAATATAAAAAATAAATCTAAAACTG
>MDTB01214548.1_pt1 | contig 13125 bp, 10 predicted proteins | sample 811161 | NCBI WGS metagenome assembly MDTB01 (sample SAMN05326650, study PRJNA326480) | marine metagenome | isolation source: seawater | place: Mediterranean Sea | collected 2009 | reverse complement strand
AGAGTATGCAGGTAATGTGACTACACAAAAAGTAATGTTGATGAAATAATTAACGTTCACATTACGCGATATTAAAGAAAGCCCCATCATAAATATTTGGTGGGGCTTTTTAATTTATTTTATATAAAAATTGATATAAATTATACTATTGTAATTATCAAATAAATCTAATAACGATTCATGAAATTATATAAGCTAGAAACAGAACAAATAATATCAAAAAATATTGATGAGGTCTTTGATTTCTTTTCAAGGCCAGAGAATTTATCTATTATAACTCCCCCTAAAATGAATTTTAAAATTCTAACTCCTAGTCCAATTACAATGAAAGAAGGTGCATTAATAGATTATACAGTTAATGTTTTACTTTTTCCAATTAGGTGGAGAACTCTCATTACAAAATATAGTCCTCCAGATATATTTATTGATGAGCAATTAAAAGGACCTTATTCTATGTGGCACCATACTCATACTTTTGAAAAAATTAACGATAATCAAACATTAATTAAAGATGTGGTTTTGTATGGAGTTCCTTTAGGTTTATTAGGAAGGATTATCCATTTTTTATATATTAGAAGAAATTTGAACGAGATTTTTTCATTTAGAAGAAAAAAAATAGAAGAGATTTTTGATAACTAAAATAAGAATATTATTTATTATGACATTTTTTGGATTAGCTTTTTCTGATTATTACAAAGAGCCAAATTATAGACTTATAAAAAAAGAAGACAATATTGAAATTAGGTATTACTCAGATTGTGTGATTGCTAGAACCTCAATCGCTAAAGGAGCTAGTGAAATGAATAATTCAATGTTTCGAACTCTTGCTGGATATATATTTGGTAGTAATGAAGAAAATCAGAGCATGCCTATGACAACACCTGTTATTACTAGAGAAAAAGATGGCTCTTACGATATGATATTTTTTATGCTTGATGTTAATGATGTATCGGACCTTCCAGAGCCAATTGATAAAAATGTGTATTTAGAGAATATTGATTTAGGCAAAACTATAGTGATTCAGTTTTCTTGGTGGGCTAGTGATACTAATATAAAAAAATATAAAAAAATAATTGAAGCTTATATCAAGCAAAATAACATTGAATTGATATCAGAGATGATGGTGGCGCAGTATAATCCTCCATGGAGTTGGCCCTTTACTCGCAGAAATGAATTAATTTTCCAAATCAAATAATTAATGAGCAGATTTTTTTATAAAGGTTTTTATTTATGAAGGTCGCATTATTTGGTGGAACTGGTTTTGTTGGTTCATATATCACTGAATCATTGATTGAGGCAAAACATAACCCAAACATTTTAGTTAGAGAGAATTCAAAAAAAAGAATTTTTAGACCAAATAAGTGTAAGGTATTTTTAGGCGATATTAATAATTCTATAGTTATTAAAAAATTGGTGGAAGAATCAGACGTAATAATTTATAATATTGGCATTATTCGTGAATTTCCTAAAAAAGGCATAACATTTAAAGCATTACATTTTGAAGCATTAAAAAGATGCGTTGATATAGCTAAATCTAAAGGTATTTCAAGGTTTATTTTAATGAGTGCTAATGGAATAGATCGTAAAAGTACTGGCTATGAAACCACAAAATATAACGCTGAAGAATATTTAAAAAAATCAGGCTTAAATTTTACTATTTTTAGACCATCATTAGTTTTTGGTAAACCTAAGTTAGATGTTCAAAATGAATTTTGCTTACAGCTTAAAAAAGATATGTTAAGTTTGCCTCTGCCTATACCTTTGTTTTATAAAGGCGTTATTCCTAATAATGTAGGTCTTTTCAAATTATCTCCAATACATGTAAAAAATGTTGCAGATTTTTTTGTAAAATCAATTTCAAATAGTGGCACCATTGGAAAAACTTATAGATTAGGAGGTGAAAAATCATATTCATGGAAAGAAATTATTTCCACAATATCTAGAGCCTGTAAAAAAAATAAATGGGCGATTCCAGTGCCTATTTTTCCAATTAAAATAGCGGCAACTTTTTTAGATTCTTTCGAATGGTTTCCAGTGACTAAAGATCAAATCACCATGCTTGTAAATGGAAACACTACGGATAAAAGTTATTTTAATCAATTTGGCATTAGTCCAATTGACTTTAAGCAAAACAATTTGACATATTTATCAGATAAATAATTTTAAATAAAGCGCTTGGTCTTTTATCACGACTTTTTTCTCAGTATATTTAACCATGTATAGATACTTATTTGCAATTTTATTTTTATCAATCACTTTTACTCAATCAGAATATAGAGTTAGACAAGATTTTAATTTTTCAGACTATGGTTCTGAGTCTTCTAATGTTAGAAATGAACAACAATTATTAGATTTGATTAATTCAATAGTTGTTGAAAATAATATTCCTGGATTATCAGTTACTTTTGTAAAAGGGCAAGATGTTGTATGGGATTCTTATTTTGGCTTTTCAAATATTGATGAAAATATTCAAGTTGATGAAAATACTATGTTTATTTTGTCATCTGTATCTAAAACTATTACAGCAACTGCCCTTATGCAATTATGGGAATCGAATCTATTTGATATAAATGAAAGTATAAATAATTATTTGCCTTTTGATGTTATTCATCCTGGTTTTTTAAATACGCCAATCACATTTAAGATGCTTTTAAGTCATACATCTGGAATAAGCGATAATTGGGGGTTTATGCCTTATTATGATGGAGATTCACCAATAGATTTACAATACTATCTAGAACAATACCTTACTACTGAGGGCGATTATTACGATAGTAATCTTAATTTTACAAATTCAGAGCCAGGAACAAATTTTGAATATAGTAACATAGCTGTAGCGTTAATCGGTTTATTGATTCAAGAAATATCAAATCAACCATTTAATGATTTTTGTCGTTCTAATATATTTGAACCATTAGGTATGGAAAACACCTACTGGTTTTTATCAGAAATTGAAGATTTGAACAAAGTTGCCATGCCTTATTTAATTGATGGAGCAAGCGGAGATAGTTGTAGCGAAATAGGATGTTTTTATGTTCAAGGGAACTCTTGTTTTTGTGATCCTTCATGCTTGGATTATCAAGATTGTTGTCCAGATTATAATAATGTGTGTGTCGAAAACAATAATGATATAAGTCCATTTAATGCATATATGCACTATGGTTATTCTGATTATCCTTCAGGTCAATTAAGGAGTACTTCAAAAGATCTTTCTAAATTTATGAGTGCTTATATGAATGATGGTATACAAGATGGTGTTAGAATTCTAAATAGTCAGACAATTGACTATATAAAAACGATACATTACCCAAGCGCTAATTCATCTCAAGGTCTAATTTGGTATTATAAAAATCAGTCAGGTAGAGAATTAATTGGTCATAATGGCGGTGATACAGGAAGTTTAACTGAAATGTTTTTCTCTCCTTCTAATGAAGTAGGGGTTGTTTTACTAACTAATTCAAGTAGTTATAATGCATTGATGGAAATTGAAAATGCGGTTTTAGATTTTGCAGAAAATTTTGAACCTATTGTTCTAGGAGATATTAATTCTGATAACACTACGAATATTCAAGATGTTATTTTAATAATAGGTATGATACTTAATGATCAATATAATCAATTGGCAGATATAAATTCAGATAGTAGCGTTGATGTCTCTGATATAATTCTTGTAGTAAATATTATTTTAAACATTAATTAGAATTTTTATATGTATTTAATTTTTTTTAAAAAAATAATTTTAATTGTAATCCTTTCAACTTCTATTTTTTCTCAAATTCCAGAAAAAAGAATTGTTGCAGAATGGGAGCCTGCTTTAGGTACAATGATAAGATGGCCGCTTGGAATTCCATCAAGCTTAGTAGGAGAATTAGCTAGAGATGATGTAATATATGTTCTTGTTGAAACGAACAATCAGCAAAATCAAGCTCTAAACACATTTAATAATTTGGGAATAAACCTGAATAATGTAATCTTTATTTATACAGAAACTTACTCGCATTGGACCAGGGATCATGGGCCTCAATTTATAATCGGAGAAGAGTATTGGAAAGTTGTTAATCAAAGGTTTAATGGCTATCCAGAAGAGAGTGGGTGTCAACTTTCAATTAATAATAATCAATTAGATTCAGGTAATAATTATGAAGGTAGGCCAATTCTAGGGCTTTTTAGAGGTTGGGAAGAAGATGATGATACTAACCTTGATTTTGCAGCACAGATGGATTGGGATGTTCAAAATTTACCTTTATATCTTACTGGTGGAAATTTTATGACAGATGGTTATGGTACGGGTTTCTCTACTGAGCTAATTGTCAATGAAAACAATCTTACTGAAAGTCAATTCAAAGATACAGTTTATGAATATTTGAATATTGATACATATCATATCTTTGATAACCCAAATGTGTCAAGTATTCAGCATATAGATTGTTTGGCAAAATTAGTTGATTCTGAAACAATAATTATAAAGCAAGTTAGTCCATCTAGTCCTGAGTATGAGTGTATTGAAGATTTTGCAAATTCATTTTATAGTTTAAATACTATTAATGAAAGACCTTTTGAAATCCATAGAATTTTGTGTCCTGAAATTAATGGAGGTTCTTGGGAACTTAATCCTGTTGCAGCATATACAAATTCTTTGATATTAAATAATAAAGTTTTAGTTCCTCAGTATGGAATTCCTGAAGATATACAGGCTATAAGAGTCTATGAGCAGGCAATGCCAGGTTATAATGTTATAGGGTTTAATGACAATATAAATAATCCATGGTATAGTGAAGATGCATTACATTGTAGGACAATGGGAGTTTTTGATCCAAGTATGATGCATATATACCATAAATCAATTAGGCAAAATGAAATTTTAAATAATCAATCTGTAGAATTATCAGCTGAGATTATTGATTACGGTAATTTAGATACACAATTTAATTCAGTTACAGTGCATTGGAAATATAGCGCTGAAGATGGTCCGTTTGGTCAGTTTCTTTTAACTGATGAGCCAGGTAATATTTTTAGAGGTTCTTTTCCAGCACTAAATCAAAATTCAGGTATTGATTATTTTATAACAGCAACAAATTCATCAGGGAATAGTATTTCTCATCCTATTAACGGGTGGCATAGTTTTATTACTTTAGAGCAAATTTTTGGTGATGTTAATGCGGACAATGATATAAATGTTCAGGATATTATTCTTGTTGTTAATATAATATTAAACAATCTTGACTTTAATCAGGTGGCTGATATGAATCAAGATAATGAGGTAAATGTTTATGATATAATTCTTATAGTTAATATAATTTTAAATAGGTAGGTTTATTTATACATGAGTATTTATGTAAAATTATTATTTTTTGTAATTCCTTTGTTTATGGCTTTTATTGTAATTGAAAATATTGTAGCTAGAAGAAAAGGGTTAAAAGTAAATAGGCATGAGGATATGATTTCTAGCCTAAGCTCAGGTATGACTAATATTATGCATTCTGTAATTAAATTTGGCGTAGTTATTATTAGTTATTCATGGCTTGTAGAAAAAATTATAATATTTAAAGTTGAGCCTATTTGGTTGGCCGTTTTAATTGCTTTTATTGTAGAGGATTTTGCTGGATACTGGATGCATCGAATGCATCATCGTGTAAATCTTTTCTGGAACAGACATGTTATTCATCATAGCAGTGAGGAGTTTAATCTTTCTTGCGCTCTTCGTCAATCTATTTCTACTACATTTCGTTTTTCTGCGATATTGATGATACCCGCTGCTTTAATGGGAATCCCTTCAAGTATTTTTGCAGTTTTAGGCCCCATACATTTATTTATGCAGTTTTGGTATCATACAAGAACAATTGATAAAATGGGTTTTTTAGAACATATATTAGTTACTCCATCTCATCATAGAGTTCATCATGCAATTAATCCAGAGTATCTTGATAAAAATTATAGTCAGATATTTATTATTTGGGATAAGCTTTTTAATACTTTCCAGGTAGAGCTTGATGATGTTAAGCCGGTTTATGGAGTACTTAGGCCTGTATCAACGTGGAACCCAGTTATTATAAATTTTAAACATGTATGGCAACTAATAAAAGATGCTTGGCATACAGAAAAGTTGCTTGATAAAATTCAAATATGGTTTAGGCCAACTGGCTGGAGGCCAGAGGATGTTAAGAGAAAATTTCCATTAAATGAGGTTCGTAATCCTTATTCTCAAAAAAAATACGATACAAGGAATTCAACGCAGTTAATTGTTTGGGCTTGGATTCAATTTGGGATTACTCAATTTATGATAATTCACTTTTTTATTATCACTGGTTCATTGGATACGGTTTCAAATTATTCATATGCATGTTTTATTATGATTAATATATTTTCATTTACAACTCTGATTGATAAACATTCTTATGTTTATTTTTCCGAAATGGTAAAACTCATTGCTCTAATATTTATACTAGTATATCAAAATTTTAGTTGGTTTAATCTAGAAGGAATTTACGTTTTTTCCATAATAGGTTATTTTGCACTATCTAGTATGGGCGCATTGTACTTTAATCTAAAAAAAACAGAACATAGGATAGCTTAAAATTATGGCAATAGTAATCATCGTACTTTCAGTTTGGGAAATTTATTGGAAATATCATGCCCTTTGGCTTGCTGCTAGAAATTCACACAAGAATTGGTTTTTAGCAATATTAATTATAAACTTTTTCGGTCTTCTTCCAATATATTACTTATTCAAAAACAATTATTTCAAAATAAAGAGCAACCAAATCAAATAATTAGTTCTGATTAGCTTTTTTAAAGTTTATGCTATATTCTATTAATTGATATTCTTGATGGCAATTTAAATATAGGTGACGTTGTTTTGATTGTTAATTTTATTTTAGATTTATAGTTCAGAAAGTTTGGGTTTTACTCTGTTTGATTTCTGAGCAGTGAATTTTATTTTACCACTCTTAAATAATTCTTTTTGTTCATCTTTTGGCAATTTAATGAATTCGCAACATTGTTTAGAACAACAGCTATTAAATTTATCAGAGCATTCTTTGCATTGAATAAATAGAATGTGACATGCTTGATTTAGGCAGTTTTTATGTTCGTTTGTTAGCTTGTCACACTGATGACATTGACTGATAATGTCATTCGTTATATTTTCACCTAAACGATGATCAAAAACAAAATTTTTCCCAATAAACTTTGATTTGACTTTGTTTTTTTTAATGTCATTTGCATATTGAATTATACCACCCTTAAGCTGACTTACATCTTTAAAGCCGTGATGGATTAAGTATGAGCTAGCTTTTTCACATCGAATTCCTCCAGTACAGTACATGATAACTTTTTCATTTTCCTTACCCTCTAATAATTTTTTGATTTCAGGTAAAAGCTCCATTGAGGTATCAACATCAGGGATAATAGCATTTTCAAACTTTCCAATCTCTCCCTCATAATAATTTCTCATATCGATAACATTAGCACCATCATCTATGGCTTTATTAAATTTTTTGTAGTTAAGATGGTTACCTACTTTATTTATGTCATATTCATTTTCAGATATTTTATAAGCAACAATTTCATCTTTGATTTTTATTGTTAATTTTAAAAAAGATATCCCTTCTTCAATCGCTTTCTTCAAAGGAATATTCTTAAAAGGTTTGAAAGAATACAGTGACGATTGAAAGTTTTCAAAAATATATTCTGGTATACTTAGTTGTGCATTTATCCCCTCTTTAGATATGTAAATTCTACCTAGAACTTGAAGCGAATTCCATTCAACGTAAAGTTGGTCTCTTAAGCGTTCAATGTTTTCAAGAGGTACATATTTGTAGAACGAGCATGTGACTCTATCAAATGGTTCTTTTTTTATCTTGCGAAGTAATTCTTCCTTACTTTTTTGATTATATAAATATTTATTTTTCATCTGACATATATTAATTATGAATAATATTATAAAATATATAAATGCATTTTAGTAAAAAACTATCAATATCTGGTTACATTGAGATAGTTTTTATAGCTATATTATATATATGATTTTAGTCAAATTTTTAATTGTTAGATTTATTATTGTAAGCTTCTTAATTATCGCTATTAATTGCAATGATAATAGATACATAAAAAAACAAAAGGTATATAAAGATTCTAGTATCTCTCAAAATCTCAATGAAGAATATGAGAATAGGTTAGGGTTTAGCTGGGAAAAACCATCCAGTTGGATTAATTCAGATTTAGGTTCTATGAGAGATGCAAGTTTTAAAGTTCCTTATTCTGAAGGTTCTGGAGATTTATCTGTGATGGTTTTATATCAAGATGGCGGGGGGCTAGAAGCCAATATAAATAGGTGGAGAAACCAGATAAATTTAGGAAGTCAGACTGAAAATGAAATTAAAGAATCAGCAGAATCTAGAAGTAATAAAATAGGTTTTTACAGTTATTTTAAAATTCTTAATGACCAGTGGCCTTCTTCAGCTTTTTTAACAGCTATTATGCCTTTAAAAGAATCAACAATTTTTGTTAAGCTAAATATCCCTAAAAAAGGAATTAAAGAGGTCGAGAAAGATTTTAAATATTTTTGTGATTCTTTTAGTTCTAAGGTAATGTTATGATCAAAAAAATTCATAAAGCGCTATCAAACCCCAGGATATTAGTGTTTACTATGATTTGGCTTATGGTATTGGTTATTTTAGGCACCTTAGCTCAAAAAGATTATGGTTTATATAAAGCTCAGCAATGGTTTTTTTCGCCTTGGATTACATGGTTAGGTCCTTTTCCTTTCCCTGGTGCAAAATTAACATTAGTTGCAATGTTTGTAAATGTATTATGCTTTACTCTAAAAACATCTTTTTGGTCATTTAAAAAAATTGGAATAGTAACCACTCATTTAGGTGTTTTATTGCTTTTGTTTGGAGCTGGATTAACTGCTTGGTTTAGCTCTGAAGGATCAATGATAATTAAAGAGGGAGATTCTTCAAATTTTATATCTGATTATCATGACAAAGAATTTGCGATTATCAACAAAGATGAAGATGGAATTGAAAATATTATAACAATAAGCCAAGATTTATTCAAAAAAGGCAAGATTATTGAGTCTGAAGATATACCTTTTAAAATTAAAATAATAGACTACTATACTAACGCAAATATGATTAGACGTGACCAATATTTTGAAGAAAATTATAAAGGTCTTGCAAAAAACTTTGCAATTATTGAGTTAGAGGATAACATAGAGCCAAATTTAAATCAATCAGCAATTAATTTTGAGATTTTTGATTCTAATCAAGAATCTAATGGGTTTTATTCATTGCTATTGGAGCAAACTATACCTCAAAAAATTCGCACGGATGAAGATATTTTTACCTTAATTTTGCAGCGTAAAAAAACATATTTGCCTTTTCAAATTAAGCTATCTGATTTTAAGAAGGTTTTGCATCCTGGCACCAATATTGCTAAAAGTTATAGTTCTGATGTTTATTTGAAAGATGAAGGAACATCTCGAAGGGTCCTAATTCAAATGAATCAACCTTTAAGGTATCGTAATTACACTTTTTATCAATCATCTTTTATAGAAGGATTTGATAAGGATACTACTGTCTTGGCTGTGGTTAAAAATTATGGAAGATTGTTTCCTTATATATCAAGTTTGATAATGGCTACGGGTCTATTGTTACACATGATTATTAGGTTGCCAAATATTTTTAAAGCAAGAAAAAGGAAATCAGGTTAGATATGTTTGGCAGATTTATTGCAATAAGTTTTTTTATTTTTTCATTTGTTAATGCAAGCCATCTAACATTTGCAGAGATTCCGATTCAAGAGGACGGACGAATAAAACCTTTAGAATCATTTGCAAAGAATCAGTTGTTAAGGTTTTATGGGAAAAGTTCAATTTCAAAGATGAATTTAAGCGCTATGGATTGGCTTTTTGGAGTTTTAACAAATGACCAAAAAATAATTGAGCTGCCTATTTTTAATATAAGAAATCCTGAGGTAGCAGATGCCTTGGGTTTAGAAAGAGCAAATAAGCATAAGTACTCATATAGCGCTATTCAAGAGTCAATACGATTAAATCTACAGCTTTTTGATGACATTAGTAAAAAGCCTGAAGAGCAGTATTCTTTAGTTGAGAAGCAATTAGTTGAAGTATATACTAATGTAATATTATTTAGTGAGCTTAAATCAAGCTTTTCATGTTTAGTTCCTCTGATTAGCGTAGATAACCCGGTTATTGCTAATAGAATGGGTGTAGAGCTAGGTGATAAGATTAGTTTCCTTTCATTTGTGAGAAATATTGTTAAGTTTTCAGATTTGATTGATTCTGTCAGTACTCTTGATAAGAGCAATTGGGGTGATGTAGAAATACAATTCTACAATAATCTAAGGCAGATGGATGATATTTATGAGAAAAGGAGCACATCTTTAAAAATAATTCCTTTACCTCCTAATTATGATAGCATGGAATGGATATCTCCATGGGAGTTAGTTGATAAAAGAGAGATTCATAATACAAGTATAGATTTGCTTATTCATATGCAAGATTATATAAAAGCGTCATCTTATTTTGATGATGCTTTGAAGCAACGTTCAATGCATGCATATCAAAAAACTTTATATGAGAGCTCGGATATTGTTCCAGAAATAGCAACTTTAAAAAGAGAAGTGTGGTATAATAATTCCTCACTGTTTTATAAAAGTACTGCATTATATATTTTATCCTTTTTTATGATTTGTATTAGCCTTCTGTTGTGGAGAAACTTGTTTATCAAGATTTCTATTATTTCACTAATATCAGGATTTGCATTGCATGGATATGGTTTGTATTTACGTATGGTGATTATGCAGAGACCTCCAGTTACAACAATATACGAGAGTATTATATTTGTTGGGTTTATATGCGTGTTATGTGCGATAATTTTTGAATACATTAGAAAAGATGGTTTGGGTGTTTTAGTAGGTTCATTAGCTGGGCTTATTTTTCACTATGTCGCATTTGGATATGCAGCTGACGGTGATACTCTTGGGGTTTTGGTAGCTGTTTTAAATTCAAACTTTTGGCTAGCGACTCACGTTACTACAATAACTACAGGCTATGGCGTTTCAATTGTTGCCGGTATTATGGGTCATATCTTACTTGTTTATACGATTATAAATCCAGAAAACAGGATTAAAATAAAAGAAATTTACAATAATACTTTTGGTATTACATTAATGGCATTGTTTTTTACCTTGTTTGGAACAATACTTGGAGGTATTTGGGCCGATCAGTCTTGGGGACGTTTTTGGGGTTGGGACCCTAAAGAAAACGGCGCGTTACTTATTTGCATGTGGCAAATTTTCATGATACATATGAGATTGACGGGTATGGTTAAATCTAATGGATTTGCTTTTGGAATGATTATTAATAACATAATTGTTGTAATGGCTTGGTTTGGAGTTAACTTATTAAGTGTTGGCCTGCATAGTTATGGCTTTGTTAGTGGAATTGCTCTTAATCTAGCTCTATTTACATCTTTTGAAATTGTTACTGGTGTAGTCACGTATTTTTGGGCAACTAAAAGACAGGCAATAACAAGATTTTCAAAGTAAGACTTATTTAACATTTGATTTAAAGTGTTAAATAAGTAGAAAAACTCAATTTTATTTAGTATATTTTGGTTGCATGATTTCAATAAATTCTTGAGGAGGAGCGCAATTGAAATATTTTAACTTTTTATTTATAGCATTTTCTGTAGGCCTTAATTTTTCATTTTCACAAGATTTGTCAGTTATAAATCAGTCTCAGCAACAAGCTGTATATTTTGTTGAGTCTGCTCAAATTGATAATCAACAATTAACATCTGACCACTATATTTATGCCCGTACCGATCAAGGTGTTTTGGTAGGAGCTTCCCAATGGTCCGGAGATAATACTGAGTTGATTATTATGGGTGCCGATGTAGATATTAATGAAAACGGCGAAGTTCTTATTCTTTGTGAAATAACAGGAACATGTGATTATCCATCTCTTAATGAGGATGTTTATTTAAGTATTTACTCTCAGTCTGCAGGTTTAGAGTACAAACCTTTTATAATATATGAAGACTTTTCGCAAAATGCAGTTTCAAATCAACAGTCTGTAAAATTTCAGAATTTGATTAATGAAAGCATATCGATTAATGTAGTTAAAGATTGTAATTTCAAACTAGGAGGAGGTGCTGTAACAGATCAGTGTAATGTTTGCTCAGGTGGTGATACAGATCATGTACTAGGAAGTGATGTAGACTGCAACGATGAATGTTTTGGATCAGCAATAGTGGATGATTGCGATGTCTGTTCAGAAGGTTCTACAGGTTTCACAGCAAATGCAGATAAAGATTGTGCTGGTGAGTGTTTTGGCTCTTTAGTTGATGATTGCTTTGGTGTCTGCGGAGGAACTGCTGTTAAGGATTGTAATGATGATTGTGCTGGAACTGCAGCTCTAGATAGCTGTGGTATTTGTTCAGGAGGAAATTCAGGCCATGTTGCTGATAGTGATGATTTAGGATGTGGTTGTTTTCAATCAGGCCCATCAGGTTGTGATAATGCGTGTGGTTCAAGCGCAATAAATGATTGTGCTGGTGTATGCGGTGGGATATCTGAGATTGATTGTGCTGGTGTATGCGGTGGTCTTGACCAAATTCTCTCTTTTTATTTTGACAGTGATGGCGATGGTCTTGGTGCAGGAAGTCTATCACAGGTTTGTAGTGCTTATATATCTGAAGGATGGGTTACTAACAATGATGATACCGAGCCAGATTGCGCAACTAATGATACTGATGACTGTGGTGTGTGTGCAGGTGGCAATGCGGATAAAGATTGCGCTGGTGAGTGTTTTGGTTTTGCGATAGTAGATAGTTGTGATGTATGTAATGGTGACAATGCGGATAAAGATTGTGCTGGTGAGTGTTTTGGCAGTGCAGTAGTGATTGATTACTGGTTTGATAGTGATGCTGATGGGTATGGTGCAGGCGATGCTTCGCAATTTTGTAGCACATTAGCTTTAGAAGGATGGGTTACTAACAATGATGATACCGAGCCAGATTGCGCAACTAATGATACTGATGACTGTGGTGTGTGTGCAGGCGGCAATGCGGATAAAGATTGTTTAGGTGATTGTTT
>MDTB01175891.1_pt1 | contig 13125 bp, 8 predicted proteins | sample 811161 | NCBI WGS metagenome assembly MDTB01 (sample SAMN05326650, study PRJNA326480) | marine metagenome | isolation source: seawater | place: Mediterranean Sea | collected 2009 | reverse complement strand
GGTGGCGCACAACGCCATGAACCGGCTGTATTCCTACGACTTTGCAGGAGATGGGACAGGGACCTACACTCGAGGTCAAGACTTCTACACCTACACCTCGGCCTCCGGGTCCAGTTGGGAATGCGGTGGCACTTACGGAAGTGGCTCAAAGCAAATGCTTCGAGGTTTGGAAATGAACGGCTCAATGTTCTACATGCGCTGTCAAGAAGATTCGCCTTACAACGACCGTGATCAGCTCGAAGCGTGGTCAGTTTCCGGCAGTTCATCCGCCTTGATACCCGAATCCAACACAAAACAAATTTCTCGGTTGGGCTATGGTCTCCAATTTGATGGAGAAAGGTTCGTTTCGGTAGACTGCGGATATTCCACGTGGTCCGGTGCCACGCTCTATTACCGTGAATTTGGTACTGGATGGACGTATGAAACCACACCGGCTCCCGGGACCACCACGTGGTACGGCGAGGTGATTGAGTCCGGAGAAGATATTCTGTCCGCCAACGTTGAGACGTATTGGTCGGCCGCCTCCATCGGTGATCGTGTCGATTATTGGGTCTCCGCCGACAATGGAACCCATTGGGAAGAGGTTGAATCAGAGGCGACCATTCATTTTGACCATCCCGGCACAGAGTTGGTCTGGAAAGCTCAACTTATTGGCTCCACAGCCGTATCTTGGTGGGTTGACGTAGAATACGCAACGGATTACCAAACCTCCGGTGATTGGATTTCTCCGTTCTTTAACACAGGAACCAAAGTCGGAAAGGTACGTCCACAATGGACGGCCGATGTACCTCCAGGAACCACTCTCAATGTCGTCGTTTCAAACGATAACGGTAGCACATGGCTTGACGCAAGCAACAATCAGGAGACCAGCTTCTCAACCGAGGCAGCCGGTAACACCCTTCGCTATGCTACCTTTTTCACCAGCACGAACGCCGACATCACGCCCACCATTGACCGATTCGTCCTTGAATACGAAGAGGGTTATCCGGACCGCCCCATGCTTGACGTTGGTGGAGACGGAACCTACGACTGGGAATCGGATATTTTCCTCAATGAATCCTCTGTTGTCGCTTCAGATGACTCTCCGGTTGGTGCCATTGTGAAGAAAGCTCCAACCTTGGTTGATGCCTTTAACGATCACATTCCTGAGAACGGCGACGGCATGGTACAAATCCCAATCGCTGTCAAAGCAGCCAGTTCTGGGCGAGTGAAGATTTCCAACATTGACATCACGTACGCCATGCAAACAAGAGCGGTAGGGGCCTCCTTTGAGGGCGGCCTTGCTGCGCCGGATGGTTTGTACAGGAATTTCATCACTCGAATCGCTCCTGGAGACGACGTTGACCATGTCACAAAGGCTGTCATCGCCATTGAACATGCATACGGCGAGAACCCCAATTTCACTTGGCTAAGGGGTGATTCATGCACGGTCAATTCAGACGCAGGAGGCATCGTGGTCTTCGATGCTGCAAACTGCACCTCAATGGAGGACAGCAATGGCGTTGTTTCTGTTTGGATGCCAACCAAGGTGAATTGGTCCTGGGACGATGAAAGCAGCACTGAAGCGGTGATCTCTGTTGAGGATGACCTTGGTGTCGCTGTCGATCAGTGGACCACTTCAGAGGTTGAACTTGTGGTCGAAAACGACATTCAACTGGACGGGCTCCGCGTATGGGAGGAAACGGGCCGACAACTCTTCCCGATGGATTGGGTTCGCGGTGGTTTCAACCTCAGTTTCAGCGGTTCCATTCACTTCCAAGATTCGCAATTGATGCCACCCGCAGGGAGCTTCTCCTTACGTGTCCTTGGCCAGAACGTGACGTTCGACGGCGACCCAATGGGCGAGCCAGTTGTGCTTTACGAAGAGATAAACCCCGCCTTTGGCGCTTACAACATGACCTTCACTTCACCCATTGAATCCCAACCTGGTGGCATGATTTTCTATGTGCAAGCGGTGGATTTGGAAAACGGGTCAACCTACACCAATCCGAACTACAACACCATTCGCCTCATCCTTGACGGCAACTCCCCCCTGGTTCTCAGCGCCACACCGATGGACGGTGAAGAGCGTCATGCGGGTGCTTCCGGCGTCGGTCAATCCGTATCCATTGTGGTCCAAGACTCCGTTGACCCGCCCCGCCAGTTGAACCTTCATTACTGGGTTGGCTGCAAAGCAAGCGACGCCATTGGGTGCACGGATTACAACTTTGACGGTCTACCGAATGAAGATGAATACGAACTGAAAACCCTCACTTCGCCGGAGACCCGAGCGGGTGGTCTCAACATCTTCGAAGGTCTCATTGACGATTCCATGCTCCTTCACAAGCAGCGCGTTTCCTTTTACGTGTCCGGTTCGGATGAACAGGACAATGAAATTGCCATGGGGCGTGGACCGGTTTGCCCTGCGTCCTCCATCACTTGTGGCTACAGGCCAGGGGAAGTCCAACCCGATTGGGATGCTGATTTGGTCACGTATTTCATTCGACAAGAGTTCGAGCCAGAAGTTGATCTGGGCAACTCGTCCATCCTCGGCCACGATGATTACGAGCCGCTTCATCCGGGCATTCCTTACACGGCTCAAATCAAGTTGAGCGACACCAATGGCTGGCAAGACATCCAGTATGTTCAAGTCGCCCTTGGTGGTAATTTTGACGACGATGAATCTTCGATGTTCATCTCCCTCGCCATGGGGGACGATGGAGCACCGTTCGCTGTCATGACTTCGGGTTCAGACAACATTGCGGTTTCCAACCTCTACTCCTCGGTTAGCCTTGAAGAAAACAACGATTCGGTCATCATTATCCAAGCTCGTTTCCAACTGACATGGATGTTCCCCGAAGCATACGACACCGACGGTGAAGCCCACTTCTTGCCCCGCGTGAAAGTCACTGACATGCCCTGCAATGACAACGAGGTAACACCTTGTTTCGAGGTCGAGGAAGGTCTTGGCGATGATTGGTGGAGTTTGGATAACGACTTCCGCTTTGATACACAACAGGGTAAGATTCGAGCCATTGAACTTCGTAACAGCGAGAACCACTACAACGATGAAAATTTCGAGACCATCATCGGTGCCGGACAAGCCCTCCGTGTCTCGGGCCGTGTTCTCTTTTCCGAGGATGAAACTCCTGCTCCCGCCGGTGCCTTTGACGTGGTGTTTGGCGACTTTGAAAACAACTGGAGAACGTCCACCAGAGACGATGGGGAATTCAGCCTCGATCTTCTTGTTCCTGCGGTACGATCCGGGCGCCTTGATATGCGACTGAGCATGGATGACATGCCGGGGCTTGCGCTCGATGAAACCGCCTTCTCACCACGCGTTCGGCTTGCGGTGGACAACACTCGCCCCTCCATTGACAGCATCACATTGAACGGTGTTGAGGAAGGTTCTCCACTTTCCATTGGGGAGGCCAACAACCTCGAAGTCATCCTCATCACCAACGATGAGAACGGTTTTGATGTGGGTGAAGCGGCTGTTTTGCACTACCGTGTCAAGGCCGGTGAAGCAGAAATCACTCGAGGGAGCGTCCTCCTTCCTGACATTACGCCCTTTGGACAGCAATTCTTCTGGAGCGGTTCACTCGACCTAACCGACTCCGGAGCAACGACCCTTCTTCCGTCCTATACCGTGGATGTCTGGGTTTCGGGTTCTGATGAAGCCGGAAACCCCTACGATACCGCTTCAAACGCCATGGATGATCCGTTTGCCTCTTGGCCAATGGCGCTTCTTGGACCGCGGGTTGACCTCCAAGATGAGGCCACATCGCTTCAATGGGATGTCCCGAGTCCTTACGTTGGTGATACGGCTAAGATGCTCATCTCAACCAAGAACCTTGGTGGAAACGGCAACGTGAGCTTTGCCTTGCAGGAACTCGTCGATGGTGGTTTCTGGTCCACCGTTTCCACGGTTGAGGTTGAGGCAACCTCTGGTTCGACACTGTCGGTTGCATTGCCGGTCGTGGCTGATGCAGCGGCTGGCTCAAGCATCGATTACCGGGTTCTTGTTCTGCTTGACGGCGTAGAAATGGACCGTCACACGGTTGATTCACTTCTCATCAAGGAGGAAACGGTACGAGACGGCGCTGCTTTATCTCAACAATTGTCCACCGATGTGTTCAGTGTGACGCTGTTCATCATTGCGCTTGGTTCCGTTTCCTTTGGCATGTACGCCATGGTACTCCGCCGCCGAATGCTCGCACCTGAGTCAGAGGAAGAGATGGCTGACCAAACCGATGTGGTCGCCGAAGAGATGAACGCTGGCAAGGCCCTTCCTGCTTTGGCAACGGCTGCCCCAGCAGCTCCAGCCAATCCGATTCCGCCTCCGCCGCAAGCCATGGTTGGGCCTGACAGAAGTCAGCCTGCACCGCTTCCGCCCACCGGTCTTCCCAATGGGTGGACCCAAGAACAGTGGAACTCGTACGGTTGGCAATTCATTGATGCGCTATCAAAACAGTGAGGGAGAAGACCGTGTCTGACGAGTCCATCGATGGCTTGGTGACGTTGACCGAGCGGACGGTCAATTTGATCAATCAACTCAGCATGCCTTTGGTTGAGGTCTCTTTGGTCATACAGAAACACATGAACCAACTCATGGAGACGTTAAATCAACACCTTGAGGCAACCGGAGAGACCGTTCCTGAACGCGTTCAAAATCCTTGGCCCCTCGACAAGGCATTGGTTGAATCGAACAATTCCTTTGCACTGGATAAAGTCATGGACATCATCGATCATCAACGGATGGACATTCTTGATACATTGATTCGAGTGACCCTCATTGAAATCAACGCCACGGTCATCGATGCCATTCTTGCACTACGGCAGTGGGAGCATTTGGCACGGTCCCAACTCGCTTCAGCCACCGGTCCAGGTCAGTTGTTTTCTCCGCTGTCCATCCCCGAAGATTGGTAGGCAGGGATTCAAAAAGTGCCGACAGGAGGGTGACTCAATGAAGCGACCAAACATAGCGGTGTTTCTGATTCTCATGTTCATGAGCGGCACGCTTTCAGGATGCCTTGGGGAAGACGGTCTTGATTTGATACCCGAGAAAAAAGGCATACCTGGCGGCCTCACGCTCGCCTGCTTACGCAGCAGCATGTACACTTCAATGGTCATTGAAATTGACCATGAACCAGGTTATCGTCCATTTTCCAGCAGCACGGATTTGTTGGTTGAGCGTTTGGAAAGCGTCTGTGACAAACCTTCCGGGATTTCTGTCGACTTCAATGAGGTGGATTTTGATCATCAAGGCTCATGGTCTGCCCAAGATGTCAGGGACAAAGGATGGGACGCCAAAGACACCTCCCCTCGTGATGGAACCACGCTCTATTGGCAAATTTTGTTCCCCGCCGGGACCTATGAAACCGATTCAGTGCTCGGTGTCGCGGTTGATGCATCAACCGTTGCTTTGTTCAGCGATTCCATCGACGAAGCGGACGGACCTTTTGGCCGACCTTCAGTAGAAGATGTGGAGAACAGTGTTCTCGTCCATGAAGTCGGCCATCTTTTGGGACTGGTCAACTTGGTGTACGAGTCGCCTATTGACCATGAAGACGATGAACACCCCGGCCACTCCAACAACGAGGATTCCGTCATGTATTGGGCGATTGAATCAGCGGATGTTGCAAACTTCATCTTTGGAAGTCTTCCCAGCGACTTTGATGATGCTGACCGCTCCGATTTGGCCGGTTTAGCCGATGGTTCCCTTTCAATTCGGGATCAACTGTGGTCATGAATTTGGCCCATGGTCTGGACCGCGTCTCGCCATGCATCAAAGATTGACCAAAGGTAAAGCCCAACCCATAGCACAAGGGTAAGCGCCAGTGGGATTTGCAAGAACGACCATTCAAACCCACGTCGATGGTTTCGGTTGAAATGTTGTCCAAGGAAAAGGAATGGGACCGCAGCAAGCACGGCTGCAATCAAAGGTCGCAACGCCCCCCAAGTGCCTACCCCAAAGGTGATTTCACGCCAAATTTCCTTGACGATCCGCACCGGGAGAACGCCGTCTTTTGGAACAGAGGATTCAGGTGCCAATTGGACCACCAATTCCTCTTCCATGTAGGTGGCTAGGCTTTCTTGTTTGTCAAGATGACGCCGAATTCGAGAGGGGATGAATGAAAAACTGCTTTTCTTATGGTCGGCCATGAGCCCCAAGCATCGTGTGCTCGTGACCGGGTTTGAGCCATTTGGAGGCAACAAGACCAACATCAGCCAGACCGTAGCCCTTCGCCTCAGCGGTGATCGTACCGTGGTCTGTCCTTGGACTGATGCGTCCGTCGAGGTCGAGGTTGAAGTTTCCATACTTTCCGTGGACGATTTGGGTGCACAAGCCACGGCTCAACGAATTCGCAACGGTGAGCGGTGGGATGCGATCCTTCACCTCGGTTTGTGCGAATCATGCGTTGAACCACGCGTGGAGCGGCTTGCACACGACTGGTTGAACATGCGCATTCCTGACAACCAAGGCCGTCAAATCAGCGGCCGCCGAATTGACGGCGAGGGACATCGGGGTTGCTGGTTGGATGTTTCCATATGGGACAACGGTCGCTTTCCTGTGAACTTCGATGTTTCATGCGATGCTGGTGCCTACCTGTGCAATGAAACCTACCACGCCACTCTGAAAGCACAATGTTTGCATGAACATGATACCTTCATCCCCCGTCCTACCTTGTTCATCCACCTCCCGCCTGAGCAAAGAATGGCCGTCCAAACCGCCATTGACTTCGTCGACGCCTCCCTTGGCTACATGCTTCGGCCTTATCCTATACCGCCTACGCACGTCGTTGCCGCTTGCCTTTCACAGGGTGATCATGCACTGGTAACACAACGCAACATGGCTGAATCTGACGGTGGCCAGTGGGAATTTCCAGGCGGTAAGTGTGAGCCGGGAGAGGATTGGTCTCAAGCCTTGATTCGAGAGATGAAGGAAGAACTTTCACTTGACGTCGTCCCAAAGTTTCCCTTAGGCTCTTGGTACCGTGAACGGGGGGATTCAGCCTTTCTCATCCACTTGGTCTCCACGCAGTTGATGGGCGATGTGGCGGACATGCGCTTGTCCGTACATCAGGCTACGCAATGGATTCCCAAATTGAACAGCCCACCACTCGAATGGGCGGGGAGAGATGGAGAGATGGCCGCTTTTCTTCTTGAAGCGTTCAAACCCATGTCGTAGCTTCGCCATCCTCGCCCATGGAACGTTCATCGTTGATGTGCCGAGGGACCTGGCCACGTCCTGAATGCCATGTGGCCGCTTGGAGCCAGTCGTCAAGCCCTTCCCCCGAAATCGTGATTCGGAAAACTCCTCCAATCGGTTCATCGCCGGGTATAGGGAATGAAATTTTTCCAGCCACAGCGGCTTGGCGTGCGATCGAAAAGGTGGTGGTGGTCTCCTTCATTTCAGTGGACATGGCGTCCAAAGCCGTGTCAAGAATCCGTTGCTCGTGGAGCTGATGCAGGAAGACACCCAATGATACATCGTCGAACGACCATGTGATTTTGGACGGCTGCCCCATTCTTGGTTCATCCTCCATGGTTTCCTTGGAGGCATCGGGAAACAACGTTTGCAAGGCTTCGATGACCTTTTTGGGCGAATCAACACCCGCAAGCGTGGTCGTGATACGGGTGGAAAAGCCCTCACCAGTTCCCGTCAAGCGGAGCCGAGACGCATCCATGTGGTTGCGAAGTGCTGCACCTCAAAGAACATACCTCCGGTGGGGCCAAGATGGCGAAGAGGTGAAAGGCGCATGGTTAATGCAAAGGCCATGGATGAAGGGAATGGCCCATGTTTGGCAACCGTCATCCCGGTTTACAACGAGGCTGAACACATTGAAGCATGTTTGACGAGTCTGCTCCAACAAACTCTTCACCCTTCAAAGCACATGATCATGGTGGTTGATGGCCATTCAACGGATAAAACGGTTGAATTGGTCGAGAACATCATCCAGCGACACCAGGGAAGCGAATGGCCCCGCCTTCAGTTGCTGAGCAACCCTGAAAGAAGCGTCGCCCACGCTCGCAATCTCGCTCTGAAAAACCTCCCCGCAAGCGTGGAATTTCTCATCGAAATGATTGGCCATGCCACCGTTGATTCAAAGCACCTTGAGCAACGTATGGATGCTTGGGATTCGTGTTCTGAAGCAGCGGGGCCACGTCTTGCCGCTGTAGGCGTTCGAGTTGTCGCTCACGCTGGACCGGTCACGCGGGCCGGCGAATGGATTGAAGGAGCGTTAGCTTCACCGCTCGGAAGGAGTGGAGGCCAGTTCAGTCAATTTTCAACCATGGGCCCAACGAAGGTTCCAGCCTTTGTTATGCATCGGCGAGATGCACTTGACGCCGTTCAAGGCTGGGATGAATCCTTCTTGACCAGCCAAGACAGCGACCTTTCAATGCGGTTGCTCAAAGAGGGTTTCGTGCTGTATCGTCATCCGACGCTGGAGGTCCGCATGCACAAGCGAAATACGTTGGCACAGTGGTGGAAAATGGGCCACAGGTACGGTTTTTGGAGGACAAAAGTCTTGTTAAAGCATCCCTCACGAGCAAAATGGCAAGAATTTCTTCCGTGGATTGGCTTTCTTTCAACCCTGATGCTTTTCGTTGGCGGTTCATTTTGGTACTGGGCCCTCCCTGCCGCTTATGGCTTGGTCTTGGTGCTGTCTGGGCTTGTGCATGTTTTCCGAAAACATGGGCTTTCTTCCGTTGTGGGTGTTCCATTATGCCTGTTGATGCTTCACATGAGTTTCAGTATTGGATTAATTGATGGATTGGTTCGCAAAGGCCGCCCTTCATCGGACCGAGCCTAAACACAAGAAGCCAATAGGTACATCAGTTGACCCACAAACAGAAGGTTGAGCAGCATGGCGGAAAACAGGGGGCTCACCAACAGGAGTTTGAGTGTACTTCCTCTTCTCGTGATGGGTGTGTCTCATCTTTCCTTGCCTCCCTTGCAAACCATGTTTGAACTGGAACCACGATTGATGTACGGATGGTACGGTTTTGCTCTCCTTCTGTGCGTCGTGGTTTACCGCCGGTCTGGCGTGGTCAAAGACCACGAGTACAACCGTGCCAAAGCCATGCGTAAAATTCGTTATGTCTACGAAGCAGAGGAACGGGGCGTATGGGAGACGGACGCTCAACTCGATGCAACGATGGACAAAACCACGCAACAGGGTCTGTCTCGCTCGGTCTCTGAAATCTCAGGAGAAGCTCCAGAAATGGAATTGAATGAGGATGACAAAGTGGAGGTCCAAATGTTGAACGAGGCCAATCACATCGTCAGAGCCAATGCCCGGGTCACCGGCAGTGCAACATTGGATGATGAAGTCGTCACGGGCACCATGGGAGCCCAGAAGAAGATTGGCCCAATGGACCGTTTCCTTGATGGCGTGTTTGGTTTGTTTGGTATTGATAGCCGTGCTGACCGAGAAGCGCAACGCCAAGCGAGGCTCAAGCAGGCTGCTAACGTTGCTCCTGTCACCGCCCAACGACCTGTTGCTCCACTTCGAATGAACAAAGATCATGACGAGTCTGAAATCAACATGACCTCAATGAGTGATTCGGGCGGTGTTGAAACGGTCATGAGCACCTCGGGGCAGGTTCGAGATTCTGACAAGGTTCCATCCAACTCAAAAGTGGTGCCAGAAGTGAGTGAGTCCCTTGAGAGCATGGCCATGATGGGCATGGCGCCTTCGGCAAGCCCCTCCATCGCCACCACTGGCCCGGTTTGTCGTGGATGTGGAGCACCGGTGAATCCAAGTGAGCGATTTTGCCCACATTGCGGCCTTGACCTTTGATGCTGAGGCGTGAGGTTCAAAGCAGATTCCGCATCGTCCAAACCGAGGACGATGCGATGAGCGACAAACGAGACTACTACGAAGTCTTGGGAGTTGAGAAATCTGCATCACCAAGTGAACTCAAAAACAGCTTCCGGCGTCTGGCTCGAAAATACCACCCTGACCGAAGCACTGAACCAGATGCAGAAGATCGCTTCAAGGAAATTCAAGAGGCTTATGCGGTCCTTTCTGATGAACAAAAACGAGCCCAATATGACCGATTTGGTCACGACGGCCCCCAGGGTTCTCCGTTTGGCGGATTTGGAGGAGGGGGCTTCAACATCAACCTCGAAGACATCCTCGGAGGGGATTTCTTCTCCTCCTTCTTCGGTGGGGGCTCTCGTCGCCGGACCTCACGTCGAGGTTCTGATATTCTTCTACGCCATTCCATCACCCTGGAAGACGTCTACCTCGGCAGCGAACAGGAAGTCGTCGTCGACCTCCCCGTACCGTGCAGCACATGCGAAGGCACGGGAGCGAAAGACAGCATCCTCATGACGTGTTCAACCTGCTCTGGACAAGGGCAAGTTCGTGTCCGTCAGCAAGTCGGGCCGTTCATACAGGAGGCTGTTCAGCCCTGCCAAGACTGTGGCGGCAAAGGAAAAATTGCTGAACAACCATGTGAAACGTGCAATGGACAGGGCCGTGAACTCAAATCCAGCACCTTGCGTTTCACCGTTCCTGAAGGAGCGGAGAATGGAACACGCATGCGCATGCGTGGCAAAGGTGAACCTGCACCTCAAGGCATCGGTGAACCGGGGGACCTCTTCATCGAACTCGAAGTTGAACCGCATGATTGGTTCGAGCGGTCAGGTTCAGATCTCATCATGTCCTTGCCGATTGGCTTTGCAGACCTTCTCCTAGGGACATCCATTGAATTGAAGCATTTTGACGGGAAACCCTTGACCATCAAGGTCCCGCCTCATTCAAATTCGGGTGAGACCATCGAACTTCGCAAGCGAGGCTTGCCGCGTCAGCGAGGTGGAGGGCGGGGAGATGTTGTGGTGCTGCTCAAGCTTCACATGCCAAAGAAGGTTCCCAAGTCGGTTAGGAAAAGCCTTGATTCTCTACGAGGCGACCTCGCCCCGGATGACACAATTTCAAGCATTCTTGATGATGCAGACGAGCGACGCCGATCTTGAGTGCTCAAGTTCGTTCCAACGTTTCAGGAACCCTTGCTGCAAAGGGTTCGCCGTCCATTCGCCCGTTGAGTTCAACATCGACCTGTCTGGCCGGTCCGTTCAGTTCCACGACCAGGTAGGTTCGATGGCCATCTCCCATGGTGTCCAAAAAGACCTCTTCACCTTGGAACAAGAACCGTGGTTCCACATGAACAACCTCAAATCCTTGGCCTTCGGGTGCATCAAACCGTAAAGCAGCTAGGTCCCATGTACCGTTGAGCACATGAACACCGACGACAACTGGCCACGCCCCTTCGTGATTGGCAAGACGCTCATCCACACTCCAAACTGCCAGAGCGATGTCATCGGTTCGGTGTTCCAAGCGTTTTGGACCCCAGGCTTCCAATCCTTCATTCCACTCGAGTTGTGCCACCGCATGAAGTGCTTTTGCCATGTCCACCCGGGTTTCTTTGACGTTGCTTTCTCCGCTGTCCAATCGGGAGATGTACCATGCTAATCGTTGCTTTTTCTCAGCCACGGAAGTAGCGAAATTCTTGGAACGCTTGATGTGAATGCCCAGGTAAACCACGGGGAGAAGGAACAACACGCCCATGAACCAACGGGCAACATTCCCCCAATACACCGCATCATCGCTTGGTGGGAACCAGGGCTCATCACCCTCGTCGATGAGGGAATAGGCCGGCACGAGCATGTATGTTCGTTCCTCGACGTGTTCACCCCAAAGATGCCCGGTGACCTCAGACGCATTTTGAAAACGAAGTTGGAAGTAATGCGTTCCTCGGCTGACTTGGAGGCCAATTTTCAGCTGGTCACCAACCGGCCGCGTGATGTCCGTGGCCAACACCTCTCCGGTGTTTTGGTCGATGTCCCACATTTGAAGTTCCAATCCGGTAATGTCACCCTCAACCATCACCTGAACAAAATGGATGGATTCATCCCAACCGTCCACCACCAAACGGTATGTGTCGGTGGTGTCGTGAACGGCCAGTGTAAATTCCCCATTGCTCGTTTCGGTCAAATTGAGGATTGGCCATGTTGAGTTGTCAATGACCTCATCAGTGGGACGGTAGGATGGGGCTTCGAACGTCTCGTTGTCTGCGAATGAGCGGGTGGTAAGCTCCAGCGAGAACACCGGAGAATTGGTGACTTTCAAGCGGCCTCCATCGACATCAGGGTAGGGGTAGACGACCATGGTTCCTCCGGGTTCGATCACGGTGGGTGTGCCTGCTACCCATGTGCCATCGAGCAATTGGTCAACGGCCACCTCGGTTGGCTCCAACGGAGAAACGATGGTGAGTTGTTTGGTTTCAGACCATTCAAAGGGGGCCATCAGGCTGTGGTGGCCAAGGAGTTCTGCACTGCTCACCAATGCTTCATCCATGAGGGACACCACGCTCTGGTGTTGGTGAAGCAGGACGTAAGCGGCCCATGTTGAATGGGCAGCATCGGTCGAGAGGCGAGCGATGAACCGACCGTCGGTTGGAGCGGCCCAGTAGGCTGTATTCTCTCCTTCGTTGCCAAGCGAAGTGTATGAGGCCACGGAGGTGGAGGTTCCCTCGAGAAGTTGTTCCTCCGTGGATGTTTGATGGTACATCTGAACGGCCACCGAGGCAGTGGACGCCAACCATTGCCATTCCAGCGTATCACCTTGTGAGGCGTTGAACACCAGAAACTGGTCATGGGTTGATTCAACCAAGCCGTGGTGAATGAACGAGGCATCGGCGTTGTAGGAAATCGACGAACTCAACCGCCCAGATGATGGGTCAATGCAATCCAGGACCTGCTCACAGGTGGCTACGGTTGTTTGGGTGGTTGAGGCTCCAGGTGCAGGTCGGTTGGTGAGTTCACCCAATTCGATGGTATGAATGGTGAGGAGACGAACCGTTTCGTCAACCGTTGAAGAGATGTTGAGTTGAATGTCAGTGGTTTCGTTGGCGACCACACTCAGCATCGTGGACCCGTGAAGGCTCGTAGTTATGTTTGATGAGGAGGTTTCAACCTCGATTTGGCAAGACACACAGTCCCAGGATACGATGGTTGTAGTGTTGGCCTCGACTCCGAGAGCGAAGGCTTGGTTTTGATCGGCGGTCAACGACACCGTAGATAGGCGCTCTTCCTCGCTCGGAGTGGAGTCTGATTGAGCGTTTGTGGTGGGT
>MDTB01029041.1_pt1 | contig 13125 bp, 11 predicted proteins | sample 811161 | NCBI WGS metagenome assembly MDTB01 (sample SAMN05326650, study PRJNA326480) | marine metagenome | isolation source: seawater | place: Mediterranean Sea | collected 2009 | reverse complement strand
GTGCCTTTATACGTGTATTATGCGCCTGACACTCCCCCCGTAGTTCTGCCTCAAATTTTGACAGCGGGCATTATTCGTAATTACATTATGCCTGAGCAATAGTTTTTAAGTCATTGAAAATTGGCATGCTATTGCTGGGATCGTTCTCTTCTTAAAAACTGACCTTGTGTTTTTTTTGATCAGCTGATAAGTTGGACTCGTGCATTGATCTAGGCTGAGGGAAGCGCCGTAAAAATAGATTATAAAAAAACGATTACGCCTCCTATTAACTATAAATAAGGCCTACTATGCTAGCTTCTACGATTAGACGCATATTTTTTAGCTTTACTTTCATTCTAGTTTTTTCCGTATCAAGCCAAGCCGAGACGATTTCCTATAATGTGACTGCCTCTGGAGGTGCTTACTTTATTGATGGTGTCAGTCGTGCAGAATTGCAATTGACGGTGGGTAACACCTATGTATTTACTGGTTTTCCTGGTTTTCATCCGCTACGTTTATCGACAACCGATAACGGCAGTTGGGGAGGCGGTGTTAACTACCAAGATAATGTCACTACCACCTCGAACAGTATCACTATTGTCGTTACGGAAGATACGCCAAACTTGTTCTATTATTGTCAAAATCACTCGGGTATGGGTGCGGCTATTACCATTGCCCCGACTTATGATAATGTCATTAGCTACTCTGTGACAGCAGCTGGCGGAGCTTATTTTATTGATGGTGTATTGAGAGATCAGTTAAACTTTACGCCTGGCAACACTTATGTTTTTGATGGTTTCCCATCGGGGCATCCATTATTGTTAACCGCTACGCCTGATGGCACGCACAACGGTGGGGTCAGTTATACCGATGGTGTTACTGTATCCGCTAATCGGTTGGAAATCGTAGTCACAGAGCAGACACCAGCACTTTATTATTACTGTCTGTATCACCCTGGCATGGGAGCATCAATAAGCATTGCATTAGCTGAAGAGAATGTTCCTGCTATGGGTCTTGGCGGCATACTGTTGATTGGCTTGCTGTTAACCGCCGTTGTGAGGCGAGCAAACCGGCGGATTAGTTAATCCGCCGCCTTCCTGCGTTCTTTACCATCTAGCCACCGTAAGATATGGCTATTTCTTCTATAAGCGCTTTTATGCGATTGCGACCGTAGCCTAATATAGCGGTTTCTTTTGGGTCAGGCTCGTAACTCACTGTGGCACCAGGGCCTGCAAACATAATCACGTTCGGCAGCATTGGGTGGTCATCCTCTAAAACCGATAAATCCGTTGGGTTTCCTACGGCAGCAAACCATATTTCTAAATAGTCCTTCCAGCTGTAATTTTCATCGCCGATTAAATAAGGCTTGCCCGATTCACCTCTAAGCAAGGCCCCTAAAATAGCCTCTGACACTGACTCAGAGCTGATATGGTTAGTCCCGCCTACGGGTGAAAATATGGGCGCGCCGTCAATATTACCCTTAGCGTACTGAACTAAACCTCCCAAATGTGGAATATCCAGTCCTGGTAAGTGGCCTAAAATAAAGGGCGCATTTAAGCTACAGACATTAAATTGTTCATCACTCATGGCTAGAACGGCCGTGTCGGTTAGATGCCGTGAGCGTACATAGGCGCATTCATTAATGCGGTGCGGCGCAACAGTGGGGTAGAAACTACCTATATACACGCAGCGCTTGATGCCAGCAGCCTTAGCGGCGGCAAAGAAGCGGGGTACTGCTTCGGTATTGGCTTTGGTATAGAAATCTTCGGGTGTCACTGAGCCATCGTAGGGTAAGTAACGCACATCAACCGCTGCTGCAAACACTAAGCTGTCAAAGCCCTCAAGGCGACCGTCACTGCAATCATCTTCAATGTAGTTGGTTTCAATAAAGTCTAACGCGCTTAAGGTCTCAGCCGTAGGTCTATTACGCGACATGATAGTTACTGAATGACCGGCCTGTTTGAGATAAAGTGCGGCATTACCGCCTACCATGCCTGTGCCACCGACGACTAAAATATTCATTGCTCACCTCAATTGTTCAAAAGCTGTTATTTGTATTATAGACTATTGATAATAACAGCCATTGTTGACTGATTCGACCTGTCGGTTCAAGTTTAGCTAATTACAATTATCTTAATAATAGGAAATGATAAAGAATGGAAAATTTGACGTTTTTGCTCAGCGGTTTAGTGATTGGTATTATTGTTTTTCATACAGCGATTATTGCGCCCACCGTTTTTCGTACCTTAGAGATTGACGATGCGGGGTCTTTTTTACGGACGGTCTTTCCAAAGTTTTTTATCCTTATTAGCAGCGTTAGCTTAATCAATGTCGTTTTTGCCTTGGCCTATGGCCAGACAAGCATTGCTGTGGTGGCCGTTATCTGTTCGGTGCTTATGGTAATTGCCTATAGCTTGATTCCAATGACCAATCGTAGTCGAGATGATGGCCAGGAGCAGCGCTTTAAGCTATTGCACACTATAAGCGTGTTATTGACCGTATCGGTCTTGTTAATGAATTTGGGTGTGGTTTTTCTTTAACAGTCCTTGTCTGTGTTTAGCTTTCGTTAACGGCAGGTTTTTTTCGCGTGGCGATGCAGGTGACTAAGGCGACTAATAAGACGCTAAAAAGGCTTGGCAGCGTCGGCACGTTGACCAGTTCTGTTGCCTGATTAATTAACACTAAATGATCATCCCACACGACGGGGTTTGACAGCGATGAAACATTCCTGATTGGCAGGTTATTAAACTGGCTGCCAGCATTGATGATATCTAAATCAGCAATGGTATCAGCAATAACCATGCCGCTCGTCACAGTACCAAAGACCGTAAAACCACCGTTTTGATTATCAAGATTGGCGTCATTGTCTGCTAGATTGATAAACCACTGATTGGTCGCGCTGTCAGGGTCGTTGCCTAATTTTGCCATGGCGACTGTGCCGCGCAGATTTGACAAATTATATTCATTGGTCACCGGTGGGTCAGCGGGTACGTTAGATAACTGCTGATTGGAGTATGCAAATCCACCGACCTGGATAATAAAGCCAGGCACGCTGCGATGAAAAAAACTGTTGGTATAGTCGCCGTCGTTGACATAGTTTAAAAAGTTTTCAACATGGCCGGGGGCGGACTCTGGATGAAGGGTAATCTCGATCATTCCGAGATTGGTCTCGATTTCAACAATCGGTTGAGCTATCGCTTGAAACGCATTTAGCATCAATGTAATGCCAAGCAAGACTGGTGCAAAGGCAGGCACTATCTTCGCGAAGCAGGATGCAAATAATGAACGATCGTTGAAAAGCATGAGAAAGCCCATAGAAAATAGCCCATTGTCTAATCATAGCCTAAACGGGCGATTAGATCAAAAAACAAGCAATTAAAAGGACCTTCAGACTATCGCAATGCACTTTCTTCTTTGATTTTAACCCCTTATCGATGGTTTCGATAATAATCGACAATGAGCTGACCAGTGAGTGTGTCTCTCATTTTGCCCACCCATGATTGGTGCCGAGCAGAATGTTCCTCAAGTAAGGGGGCTGTCCACGCCTTGCCTCCGTATTCGGGTGTCGATAATGCCAAACCACTTAAGCTGCTAATAGCGATCCACCAGGCGGTTGGCATTAAGGCGAAGGGGTCTTGATCGGAGTGAGAACCAAACAGTGCATCACATTCGTCAAAAAATGATTCAATAGTCGCACGGTCTCGTTGGCTTGTCTCATCGGTGATGGCCATTAAGGATTTAATGACGTTGCCTAACTGGACTTTGCTATTCCCCATAATGGCCATTTCAGCCTCGGTTGCGCCATCAAATAATCTGTCGACCAGATCGGGATTATGGCCCGATAACAACTCGTGATAAAGCACACGCCTTACTGCTGGTCCTAACACCTGATCAAATTTTTTGCACCAGTCATAAGTCAATGCAGGGCAGTAATGATTCAGAATTTGCCATGAATCGTTCAGCGTGTTGCCATCGGGTAAGTAAACTAAAGGCACAGCGGTTTTACGACGTTCGGTACCTTGGGCTGTTTCTTCACCCGGATAAGAGCTGGTCGATAGCTGGGACTTGTTCTGTCTGAGCTGGCTAATAGGCCCGCCATGACAACCAATCGCATAGGCGATTTCAGTATAGTCAATGCCGCTAATATCCATCGGCCAGCGAGCTAATTCACAGTAATGCGAAAAGCTAAGCGTGATTAGGTGGGGCTTATCGATGCTTAAAGGATCAAATCGTAAGGGTAAGTCAGCCATTAGTTTTCCAGTTTGGCCTCATGAATAAATTAATTGAAGATGTTGCTATTAGAAGTTATTGGAGAGCATAAAAAGTAAAATGGCGGAGAGGCAGGGATTTGAACCCTGGGACGGGATAAACCGTCGCTGGTTTTCAAGACCAGTGCTTTCGACCACTCAGCCACCTCTCCGAAAAAACACTGGCAAGTATACCTTGCTGATTAAATCTGACAAGGTATTTTGCCTTTATCTACCTGTTTAGATTATCTAAATCGTTTCACCTTGGGAATCTTCCGCTTTGTCGCGGCGCTTAGCCCTAGGGTCATTAGAAGCTCGGCTTACGGCTTTTTGCGGCAGTGAAGCGGCATCGGCGACCAAGGGTTTACTAACATGAATATCCATACTGCTTGTCGCGATCTCAGCTGTAGCAACAGGACGCTTACTTAATCGTGGATCATTGCTAGCTCGTTGGCCGGAGCTGGCGGGGGTGTTAACGGTTGGTGTTTCTACTTCTGCTGTTATATAAGCCGTTGTTTCATCACTAGCAATTTCCGTGCTGCCATTCAAAACCGTGTCTGTTGTGTTTTCAGCAATGATATTTGGCGCATCGACTTCAACTGTCTCGGTTGTAGGAGTCTCGGTAGCTTTAGATGACGGTGCTTCGACAGTTTCTGCTGAAGGAGCATCTACTTGTTCTGGTGCTGGCGCTTCGAAATTGTCATATATAACAGCTTTATTCGTTGCATCATTCGCCACTGTTTCAACGACAGTTGAACGGTCTTTTTCAGCAATTAGCGAATTAGCAGTATTTAATTCACTGCTAATATTTCCCATATCAACTTGCGTGGCTGCTGTGTTATCCACTGTCGCTTCCGCTGTGTCGCTCGCTGCTGCATTAGCCGCCTGTAGGCTTTCACTGCGCTTGCCGCCACGTCTTCTCGGTCCACGATTCGTTCGGTTACGTTGATTTTCAGGACGTCTTCTTAGACCGTCTTGCTTTGCATTTCGATCGGTTTCGGTGTTTGATACGCTCGATTCGATTTTATTGCCGTTGGCTTCTGTCTCGGTATTCCGATTGCGTCCGCCCCGTCGTCGACTAGCGTTATGGTTGCCGGATTCTTGTGTTGATGCCGATCCGTTATCGTTAGCGCTGCGACGTTCTTCGGTGCTGGAATGATTGTCATTGCGATTATTTTTGGGTTTCTCGTCACGGTTTTGCCGTGTCCCATTTCGCGAATTGCCGTGGTTGTTTTTGCTGCCATTGCGTGAATCAGTTTTTCGGTTTCGCTGATTATTGCGGCCGCCACGATTAGATGGTTTAGAGCCACTTTTAGCTGTTTGCGATGATCGAGTGCGAGAGTCTGTAGCGCTTTCATTTTTCGTCACTGACTTCTCAGGAGTGGAAAATAACGCTGTGACGAAGCGCTGCCATAAGCTTGGCCTTGTGGACTGGGCACGATTTTCAGAGCGGGATTTTTCTTGCCGTGTTGGTGCGCCTTTGCCAAGAGTGATCGGTTGAACAGCAGCGACAGGCTGCTCAATTACGGTTTCGCGGGCATCCAAAATAGATTCTTCGTGTTCATCATCTGGGGTTAGCTCGAAGCTGACCAGTTCACCTGCATCATTATCATCATCGCGAAGCCTAACGACTTCGTAGTGCGGGGTAACGAGGGATGGGCTAGGAATCACGAGTACGCGTAATTGATTAGTTTTTTCGATTGAACGAATGGCTGAGCGTTTCTCATTTAATAAATAAGTAGCTACATCGACAGGCACCATAGCACGAATTTCAGCGCTGCGCTCTTTTTGGGCTTCATCTTGAATTAAGCGCAAAATAACCAGCGCTAATGATTTGGTGTCTCTAATGGTACCCTGACCGTCGCATCGAGGGCATACGATAGCAGACGTTTCGCCCAGAGAAGGCCGTAGTCGTTGGCGTGACATTTCGAGCAGACCAAAGCGTGAAATACGGCCAACTTGTACGCGTGCCCGATCAGCTTCTAATGCGTCGCGCATGCGATTTTCGATAGCGCGTTGGTTTCGGTTTGATGACATATCGATAAAATCGATGACAATTAGACCGCCCATATCTCGAAGACGCAATTGGCGGGCGATTTCATCAGCGGCTTCCAAGTTGGTTTGAAGTGCGGTTTCTTCAATATCACCGCCACGGGTTGCTCGGGCAGAGTTAATGTCGATCGCAATCATGGCTTCGGTTGGATCAATGACAATCGAGCCGCCCGATGGCAGTTGCACTTCTCGTTGAAAAGCCGTTTCTATTTGGCTCTCAACTTGGTAGCGGTTAAAGAGCGGGATCTCGTCAGAGTATTGTTTGATTTTTTTGGCGTAATGCGGCATCACCATGCTGACAAATTGCGAGGCTTCGTAATAGGCGTCTGCACCATCAATGAGTACTTCGCCAATGTCCTTACGTACGTAATCTCGAATTGCGCGAACAATTACATTGCTTTCTTGAAACAGTAAGAAGGGGGCTGGTTTATGTTCAGAAGCACCTTGTACGGCCTCCCAGATGGTTAACAGATAGCTCAAATCCCACTGCAGCTCTTCTGAACTCTTACCTATTCCGGCTGTGCGTACGATAACACCCATACCTGTAGGAATTTCAAGATCACTCATCGCGTCTTTGAGCTGGCTGCGTTCTTCGCCTTCAATACGGCGAGAAATGCCGCCAGCTTTAGGATTATTCGGCATCAGTACCATGTATCGGCCCGCTAGACTGATAAAGGTACTTAGAGCGGCACCTTTGCCGCCACGTTCTTCTTTTTCAACTTGGACAATAACCTCTGTTCCTTCTTTAACCACATCTTTGATTTTCATGCGCCCTTGTGAGTTCGGAGGTGAGCGGTAAAAGTACTCGCGGGCAATTTCTTTTAGAGGTAGAAAGCCATGGCGTTCGGCACCAAAATCAACAAAGGCGGCTTCTAAACTTGGCTCCACTCGGGTGATTTTCCCTTTATAGATACTGGCTTTCTTTTGGACTCGGGTCCGGTTTTCAATGTCGAGGTCATACAGTTTTTGTCCGTCGACCATAGCGACACGAAGTTCTTCTGGTTGTGTCGCGTTGATAAGCATGCGTTTCATAATGTTCTCTCTTATTCCTATGGGTAGTACTTGCGAAAATTCGCGAGTAATCACCTGCTATGCCAAAGATGCCAATCACAGAATTGTGAGCATCAAAAGAGAGAAGAGGCCAACGAGTGTCGGGCTAGCAATGAGGAATTGAAGTGCGGTTCACAGCGGGCAACAAGTAAAAAGCTAATGCAACGGTTAAATCACGTAAAAAAAGTGATAAATAGCCGCATGTGGCCAGTAAGTGGCCTCAGGCAAGAGGCTAGAACCGGTAAGCCCTATCAAGCTAAACCTGGGGCGTCAGTTTTGCCCGGATTATTTAGCAAGTCTTGCTGCCATTAGCTGCTAGATGGAAAAAACCAGCTAGCGCTCAGTTGTCCTGTTGGCAATGCACTGCATTGCGGTTATCGGCCTTTGTTGCGTGAAAAGAAAAAATAGCTTCACGTCTTACTCAATCTCAAGAAAACGCCAGTCTCATTGGCGTTATTTAATCCGATAACTGAAATTCTTCAATTTCTCAGTGTTAACTTAGGCACGTCGTTAAAAACGTTGGCGTGATTCGCTCTTTTCGTTTTTTGGCTACTAGCGTGTGGGCTAGTTAGCTAACGTTGATAAGCTATGGCTAATGATTAAGCTATAGCGATCAATGTGCTTAGACAAGAATCAGTTTTTAAGTTCCCGTCTAAAGGGTATCACTGTGTACTACTAAATTTGTTGCTGTTACGATTAAGTCCTAAGCTTGTTGATAACTAACAAGTAAGGTATGTGTGTTTTGCTCTCATTAACCTATGTATTTTCACGATTGATTGAGTTATCTGTCAGTCATGCCATAAGATGCGAGCGATAATTTGGTTCATGTTGGCTTTTTGCCAGTAGGGGAACCGTGGTCATACTTAAATCGTATTCATGCTTAACTACAAGCTGTGTGATTTATGTAAAACCGATGAAAATGCTGCTTTAGAATTCTTACCTCTAGCAGGCAATTTCGAAATATTTTCAGTGATCATTGTCATCACTGTTTATCTAAGAAGTTTTCATATTCAAGCGCGCTTTAGTGCTGCTCTTTTCTTCTTAATTCTTTGGATACTTTTTCGCTACTCAAACCATCTGAGAGCAGTGTTTACGAGTATAGTCTACTTCGTTGTGTATGCTGATCCGATTAAGCGAGTCGATCCTACTAGCCTGTAATGACTGTTAGCTCGGCCGCGAGGGCGATAGATTAACTAGGATTGCAATCGCGGATCAAGTTCTATGTTAACATTATCCTTTAAGTACCTCAATTGCCTATTATTTTATTGCCGAATTATTTTTTGGCCACATTCATTTGATTTAAGGGTATGATTTTTGGCCGAAATATTACAAAAAAGCGTTGAAATGGTCACGATTGATGCCGATCATGCTGGGCAGCGCTTGGATAATTTTTTGATGGCTAGGTTGCGTAACCTGCCGCGCTCGCGCTTATACCGAATTCTCAGGAAGGGCGAAGTTCGCGTAAATAAGGCTAGAGTTAAGCAAAGTTACCGACTAATTGAGGGAGATATCGTCAGGATACCCCCCGTTAAAATCTCGCCAAAACCGGTTTTGCCGGGCGTCTCCCCTCAGTTTGAGCAATTATTAAACGATTCTATTCTGTTCGAAGACGATCAGTTGTTGGTCATTAACAAGCCTGCCGGCTTAGCGGTTCACGGTGGCAGTGGATTATCACTGGGGTTGATTGAAGCATTACGGCAAATCCGCTCGACGTGTAAATTTTTAGAATTAGTGCATCGGCTCGATCGCGATACCTCCGGCTGCCTTGTTGTGGCTAAAAAACGCTCAGCCTTGTTAGCCTGTCATGCGGCTTTACGGGACAAGCAAGCACAAAAGACATATATGGCCTTGGCGGCGGGTCGTTGGCCCACTGGTTTAGATGTAATTAATGTGCCGTTAAGAAAAAATGTGCTTCAATCGGGCGAGCGAATTGTGGTTGCTGCTGCAGACGGCAAGCCTTCCGAGACGCGTTTTCAAGTCGTGCAAGCGTTTGCTGACTTCAGCCTCATTAAGGCAATGCCGATAACGGGACGAACCCATCAAATTCGTGTGCATGCAAAAGTCGCAGGCCACCCTCTGTGCGGTGACCCGAAATACGGTCGTCAGGAGACGAATCAAGTATTGGCAGGGCAGGGCTATAAGGGCTTGTTCTTACATGCCACGGCCATCGATATCGCTTACGGTGAGGGTCAATTGCAGGTAGAATGCGATTTACCCGCTCATTGGAAGACATTATTGGCGGATTTATAAGGTTGTTGTTTAGAGGCTCATGATTGTCATGAGAAGAATGCTGTGTTGTTTATTTTTGATTGGGATGGCACATTAGCCGACAGTCGCGAGCAAATTGTTGAGTCTATGCAGGCGACGATTGATGGCCTGAACTGGCCTACGAGGACCGACCAAGAATGTGCCGATATGATCGGTCTTGGTTTGCAACAAACAGCCGAAGCGCTTTTTCCAGCAATGGACTCGGCGGATTATCAAACCTTTGCCGCCCATTATTCAGCCCATTACGTCCGTTTAAAAGATAACCATGGTGCCACGCGTTTTTTCCCAGATGCGCTTGAAACCTTAGCAGAATTGAAGTCGAGAGGGCATGCATTAGCTGTTGCAACCGGTAAGAGCCGAAGAGGACTCGATCGCTTATTAGTGTCTGACGGACTTGAAGCGATGTTCGTTGCCTCGAGAACCGCTGATCAAACGGCATCAAAACCGGACCCTATGATGTTACAGCAACTGCTCGATGAAACGGGTACACAGCTAGCTGATGCCGTCATGATTGGCGATACTAGTTACGATCTTGAGATGGCACAACGCATCGGAATGGCTAGTATTGGTGTCGATTGGGGTATGCACAGTGTCGAATGTTTAGCCGCCTATGCGCCGGTTAGCATACTGAGTGGCTTTGATCAGTTAGTGTTTTGGGCCTCTGATCAAGAAAAAAGACGCGCTGATGAGGGTAAACCTTAAGCGATTATTGGTCGTATGTATTAGGAATTATTGATTGGGAGATAGCACAGGTGTTTCAAAAAAACTCATCGAATGAAAGTGACTCAAGTTCACTACCAATGAAGCAGGAGTGGCAGATTTTAGAAAAGGTTGCAACGGCCTCTGTCACCGAGCAGCGCAAGGCCCGTCGTTGGGGAATCTTTTTTAAGCTGTTAACTTTTTTCTATTTATTTGTGATTATCGCCTCTTTATTACCAAAAGAGTCCAGTTTAGGGCCTATGTATGATGAGCATGTGGCATTGGTTTCACTCGATGGGGTCATTGCTGCTGATGCCCCAGCTAATGCTAACACGGTCGTGGCAGGTTTGCGTGATGCCTTTGCCGACGACAGCTCAAAAGCGGTCATCTTATCCATTAACTCGCCCGGCGGCAGTCCGGTGCAGTCGGGTTATATTAACGATGAGATCTATCGATTGAGGGCACTTTATCCAGAGAAAAAATTGTATGCAGTGATTGCTGACCTCGGTGCTTCTGGTGGCTATTATGTGGCGTCTGCGGCCGATGAAATATACGCGGATAAAGCCAGTTTGGTGGGCTCTATTGGCGTTATCAGTGCAGGCTTTGGCTTTGAAAAGTTAATTGAAAAGATGGGTGTTGAGCGCCGTATTTACAGCGCGGGTGAAAGTAAGGCCTTCTTAGATTCATTCAGTGCCGAAAAGGAGCGTGATGTGACGTTTTGGCAGTCGGTCTTAGCTGAAACCCATGCGCAGTTCATTGAGGTTGTTAAAACCGGTCGCGGCGAGCGATTGATTAATGATCCGGCGATCTTTTCTGGTTTGATCTGGACGGGTGAAGGGGCGTTGGCCAAGGGTTTAATCGATGGCTTAGGCAGTGCCGGCTATGTGGCTAGAGAGGTTATTGGGGTTGAGGATGTGATTGACTATACGGTTGAGCCAAATCCCTTTGAGCAGTTTGCAAAGCGGATCGGAACCTATTTTGCTTTAGGGGTTCGATCGATGATGGCGCCGCAACTGCGGTGAATCATTTCACAATGGCATTGAACGTGATTAATCATCCCCGATAGCGAGTGCTGGCAGCGTCACATTGACGCACAGGCCATCATCGGCATTATTGGCTTTTACTTGGCCCGCATGTCGCGTAATCACGCGTTGAACAATGGCAAGGCCAATGCCATAGCCGCCGGTATTTCGATTGCGTGCTCGATCGACGCGATAAAACGGTTCAAATATATGTCCGATATCTTGTTCTGGCACCCCGGGTCCTTGGTCAATAATACCAACAGCTATTACCGCATCGTGTCCTGGCTGAGTTGAGATGATGACTTTCACTTGGCTGTCGTTACGAGTGTACTGAATGGCATTGCGAATAATATTTTCAAATGCGCTATGGAGTTGTTTTACCGTGGCTGCCACTAAGGCTTCATGGTAATCAGTTTCTAATAAGAGTTTGACTTGCTTGACTTCGGCTTCAATCGTGCAGTCTTCAATAATTGAATTCATCAATTCAACTATGTCGACGGTATCGGTCAGTGGGGCGTCATCATCAGGCATCGCTAATAGCTGGCCGATTAATTCGTTAAGCCGTTGCGATTCTCTGTCAATACGATTGAGCTCATCACTATTGGTTTTTCGACGGGCAATTTCTAAAGCAATTTGTAGTCGTGCCAGTGGTGAGCGTAATTCATGCGAGATGTCTCTAATTAATCGATTTTGATTTTCTTTACTTGTTTCAAGTGCTGTCGCCATTTGATTAAAATCATGCCCCAGATTTGACAGTTCATCATTTCTACTCAAGTTTGATAAGCGTGCGCGAGCGCTTAAGTCGCCTCTCGCGAGTGCTCGTGCGGCTATACTTAGTTGTTCGATATTGCGAGTGAGATAGCGGGCTAGGATATAGCAGACCAAAGCACTGATTAACAAGCCAAGCACTAGCTGGGTACCGGCGCTACTCAATATTTCGCGGGCTTTAAATACGTTGGGACTTGGCATATCCAGAACAAATTTAATTTCCTGGCCGTTGATGGAACGCTCTTTACGGGCTATTCTTAGCCTCGTTAAGCTGGTTTCATTGCTGTAATGGCTCTCATCCAGCGCCGCAAATAAGGCGTTTATTTCAGGGCTGAATAGTGGTTGGCTCAGAGGGCTTTTTTCGGTATGTAGAACAAATAGTTGGATATCATTTTCTGCTAGTTGGCGTTGCCATGCATCGATTTCTTCAGGCAGACGTCGTGCAATAAAAACTGATCGATCGATAATTTTCACCGGCGCTAAGCCTTGTAAATCGCTGGGGCTTTGTTGGTTTAAGCGATGCGTTAAAAATACGCCGCCACTGCCTAAAATTAAGCTTGAAAACCAAAAGCCAATAAATATTTTCCAATACAAGCTAAGCATATTGATTGTTACCTATTTTCCATTGGTTTATTTCAATCTTGCAAGGAGAAGCGCGAGATTGCCAGTTAATCACGATCTAAGTTTTTATGTTCTTGATAAGAATGTAGCCCGAGCCGCGCACTGTCTTTATTAATTCAAGCTGTTCCCTATAGACGGCAATCTTTTTTCGAATGCTGCTAATATGCACATCAATGCTGCGATCATAGCGGGTGTGTTTTCTATTTAATGCGAGTTCTGTCAACTCTTCTTTAGTGACGACTTGTCCGGCTCGTCCAATCAGAGCGTGCAGGGTGTTGAACTCGGCGCTGGTGAGATTGATAGTTTCACCGTCAATGCTCACATGCCGATTGCCACTATCCAGCAGGATGCCATGAATTTCAAAGACCGTTTTCGACGATTGGACGATAGGACTTGTTTCGGTTCGTCTTAGGATCGCT
>MDTB01209181.1_pt1 | contig 13127 bp, 11 predicted proteins | sample 811161 | NCBI WGS metagenome assembly MDTB01 (sample SAMN05326650, study PRJNA326480) | marine metagenome | isolation source: seawater | place: Mediterranean Sea | collected 2009 | reverse complement strand
CATTTTCATGCGCGATATTATGCCGCAATTCATCTGAGTATGGCCGGAAATTAGCTAGACATAGCTGCGACAGCTTCAGCTTTTAGGGGAGCTAAGCAAAAATGGAGACGTCTAATTCGGATTTAGCACCACCTTCAGGCCTGAGCCTAGGGTTCTGACCGAGCACAAGTCAGGTTTTTGGCTTTTGCGAGCTTCGCCTTGGGCATCGTGATGACTCCTAACCAGCCGAAACCGTCTCGTCGCTGAACCTGAAAATCGCAAGCGAGCCTTGTAGCAAATTGCAGCATAGCCATTTAGGCTGCATGCTAATTTAGCCGTAATGTGATGCATCTAGGCAGTTAGCACGCGACTTAATTCAGACCGGCAGAATCTGTGACTGAGGCCGGGTTCGCTTAATCAATTTATAACCACAATACGAATCGCAGCGAGAACAGACTCATGAATTACCACATCGTCAACGCGAAAATAGTCAACGAAAACCAGGTTATTGAAGGCGATCTGGCGACTGAGGGTGACCGTATTAAAGGCATCAATGTCGCGCCCGCGCCTGGTGCCGAAGTCGTCGATGCTAACGGCGCCTTTTTGATGCCAGGTATGATCGACGATCAGGTTCACTTTCGCGAGCCGGGCTTTGAGCACAAAGGCGAAATCGCTACGGAATCCGCCGCCGCGGTCGCAGGCGGCATTACCAGCTACATGGAAATGCCGAACTGTCTGCCGCTTACCGTCACCGCAGAAACACTTAACGATAAATACGCGAGAGCAGCAGACCGGTCAGCTGCCAACTTTGGTTTTTACCTCGGCGCGACCAACGACAATCTCGAAGTAATTAAAAGCATTGATCCGCTTTTGCCCTGCGGGATCAAAATTTTTATGGGCGCCAGCACCGGTAACATGCTAGTCGATGACGCGACCACTCTAGAAGGCATTTTCGCAGCGACGCCGCTACTTGTGGCAACCCACTGCGAGGACACACCGATGATTTTAGCTGCCGAAGCAGCAGCTAAGGAAAAATTCGGCGATGCAATACCGTTTACCGAACACCCCAATATTCGCTCGGTCGAGGCGTGCTATGCCTCCAGCTCTCTAGCCGTCTCGCTAGCCAAGAAGTACGGCACCAAACTCCATGTATTGCACTTGACCACCGCCAAAGAAATGGCGCTCTTCACTGCCGGTCCACTAGAAAACAAACAAATCACTGCGGAAGCCTGTGTACACCACCTGTTTTTCAATGATTCTTGTTATCCGGAAAAGGGTTCGCATATCAAATGCAATCCCGCAATCAAAAGTCAAACCGACCAACAAACACTATTAGCGGCTATTAACAGTGATCTAATAGATGTCATCGCCACTGACCACGCACCGCATACGCTGGAAGAAAAAGCGAGGGATTACGCCAAAGCACCAGCCGGACTGCCTTTGGTACAGCATGCTCTCTTATCGTTGTTTGATCGCGTCAGCGACGGCACTTTCAGCATCGCCAAGGTCGTGCAAAAAACTGCGCACGCACCCGCCACATTGTTTCAGGTCAGCGAGCGCGGCTACTTGCGCGAAGGCTACTTTGCTGACCTGGTGTTGGTAGCAGAAAACGAAGCAAAGTCGGGCGCAGATGACCTGCCGGTTTTAAGTAAGTGTGGATGGAGTCCTTTTGCCGGCCACACTTTTTCTCATCAAATTGAAAAAACCTGGGTTAACGGCCTCCTGCGCTATGCAAATGGTGAAGTGCTCGCAGGTCCTTCCGGCCGCGCGTTGAGTTATAACCGTTAGCAAGCTGGTCGGCACTTGCAGCCCTCTTGGCCAGTGCAACCCGTAGGACAGTCTTAGATAGATCACTGGGAAAAGATAAAGAATAAAAGTAAATCAGCAGCCGGGAGGCGGTCGTGAAGAAGTTTTTAGTAGGTTTAGCCATTTTTGTGGCGTTTGCTGGCACCATCGGAGTTTTCTTTGGCGGTGATTTGGCGCGCGTAGCTGTGTTTGCCTATATGACACCGGACAGCGCTTTTGACGAAACGCCAACTCCAATAGCACCGGATTATGCCGACCCATTCCATTGGGCGGCACTGCCTGATCGGAAGGACAGTGCAGACTTGCTGCCTGCCGGTATGGCAGCTAGCGACCCTGCCTCCCATGTCGTCGACGTTTTCTTTGTGCACCCAACTACTTTTGTGAGTAGCGAAGGCTGGAACCAGCCTCTAGAAAATGACGTCATCAACAAACGCACCGATCAATGGGTGATGCGAGATCAAGCCAGCATATTTAACGGCTGTTGCAGGGTCTATGCGCCACGCTATCGACAGGCGACATTATCTAGCTTTAACGATATGGATGGCAGCGGCGGTCAGGCGCTGGATCTGGCTTTTTCGGACGTAAAAACTGCTTTTGAATATTTTCAGACACATTACAGCAAGGGCAGGCCCTTTATTTTGGCAGGGCACAGCCAAGGCGCGTTTCACGGCGACCGGTTATTACGCGAGGTCATTGAAAACACGCCATTAGTCGATCGTATGGTTGCAGCGTACACAATAGGATTCGGCCTTAAGCCCCAGCAAAACTTACCTGTTTGCAGCGATCCTAGCCAAACCAACTGCCAAATCTCTTGGAATACAGCCGCCGCCGACGCAGGCTATAAAATTGGCGCACCAGGCGATATTTGCGTCAATCCACTTACTTGGCGAGCAGATAAGAGTTACGCCAATTTTGCACAAAACACTGGCGCGCTGACGTACGCGGACGGGGACGCGCTACAGCCTGGAGTTGTCGACGGTCAGTGTGAGGACGGGAATTTAATAGTGAGTGAAGTTCGATCTGAAAATTTTGGTTTTATGCCGTTTGGACCGGGCAATTACCATATGTATGACTACAGCTTTTACCACATGAATATCCGCGAAAATCTGCAGACGCGTACCGCAGCTTTTCTCGCTAAAACAATGATCGATGGATAGCGAATAGTCGATCATCATTAAAACTGAGAATGACCAGCAGATCGAAATCCGAGCAGGTGTACGCTCCTCGGCTTTATAAATACTGCTCAGATAAGTTACCCATCACCTCGAAAAACTGCTCGCGGATTTCAGAGATGATTTCCGCCACAGGGCGTACGGAATCTATTCGCCCGCATACCTGCCCCGTTAGCGCGATACTGGCTTCCATATCGCCACCAAAATACAGGTCCTGAGCGTTGCCAAACTCGCTCATCACGTTGGTCTCAACAGCAAACTCTAAGCGCGTCGTTTTCTCTGTGCGCATAGCGCGCAAGGCGGGTGAATGCGCACGGTTCAAAAACACGGTGTCTGTCTCTTCTGCAGCGACGATCGCATTCTTCCAATTGATATGCACCGGCGATTCGTTCGCGGAAACCATGCGCGTGCCCATTTGCACGCCCTCGGCTCCCAGAGCAAAAGCCGCCGCCATCGTAGCCCCATCGAGAAACCCACCCGCTGCAATAATCGGCACGTCAACTTTTGAACGCACCAGCGGCAAAAGCACCATGGTGGAGACATCTTTGGGATTCTTGAACCCGCCACCCTCACCGCCTTCAACAATGAGACCGTCAACCCCACATTGTACCGCCTTGAGGGCAGCGCTGAGGCTCGGCACCACATGAAATACCGTCAATCCAGCAGATTTCAGCTGCTCGGTATAACGCTCAGGGTTACCCGCTGAGGTAGACACAAAGGTCACCCCTTGATCAATGATGAAGTTAACAATATCCGGATCACGCACAAACGCCTGTGCGACATTCACACCAAACGGCTTATCGGTAAGCTGACGCATCTTAATAATCTCTGCGCGGATTACATCCAACTCACCCGAAGACGTTTCAATAATGCCCATGGCGCCACTATTGGATACCGCGGACGCCAACTGAGAGCGCGCAATCCAACCCATCGGCGCCTGCACAATCGGCGTCTCGACTCCTAACATTGCAGTCACGCGGTTAGAAAATTCCATCACCCCTCCGGTGCCGACAATGCTTCACCAATCGCTAGGCGCGCAAGCTAGGCAACTCATAGCCCTGCGCATCCAGATCCGCGCGAACCACTTTCTTGTCCATTTTGCCGGTGCCGGTCAACGGTATGCTATCGACATAGAGGACATCATCTGGAAGCTGCCATTTCGCGAAAGCGGTTTCACAATGATCTAGCACCGTTTGAACCGACACTTCTTTGCCAGGTTCCGTTACGATTAGAGCCACTGGGCGCTCGTCCCACTTCGGGTGAGGCTGAGCTACAACACAGGCCTGCGCCACACCATCAATCGCCACAATGTGGTTTTCCAAGTCGACAGAAGAAATCCACTCTCCACCGCTTTTCACGAGGTCTTTGGAGCGGTCAGAAATAATCAAATATTCTTCCGGATCAATTTTGCCTACGTCGCCAGTAATCAACCATCCGTTATAGAATTTGTCAGGCTGTGGATTCTTGAAGTACTCAGAGCAGATCCATGGACCGCGCACCAGAATTTCGCCAACGGTTTCACCATCATGCGGTAAACGATTGAAGTCCTCGTCGAAGATGTCCAGCTCAAGACCAGGCATTAGCTGGCCTGCCTTGGCAACATTTTCAAACTGCTCATCCTCGCTCATAGAGAGCTGTGAGCGCTTCATAACACGACGCGACAGGGTGGCGAGGGGAGATGTTTCGGTCATACCCCAACCCTGAATCATTTCCACGTCCAGCGCATCCCAGAACCAACGAATTAGTGAAGGCGGCGGCGCACTACCACCACAAGTCAGACGGGACAATTGCGACAGATCAAATTTGCTAGGATTCGCCTCGTATATCGCTTTTACACCTTGCCAAATAGTCGGCACGCCGGCAGATACCGTAACGCCCTCACTAGCCATTAATTCGATAATACGACCGGGATCCATAAAGCGATGCGGCATGACCTGCTTGCAGCCCAACATGAGCGCAGACCAAGGAATGCCCCAACCCATCGCATGGAACATCGGCACGATGCCGCAGACGGTATCGGCACCTGTCAAACCCATCGAATCGGTCATACATTGCGTCAGGGTATGCAAATACTGGGATCTATGCTCGTACTCAACACCCTTAGGGTTGCCGGTAGTACCACTGGTGTAGCACAAGCCCAACGGCGAATTTTCGTCGATTTGCGGCCATTCATAGTTTGTGGGTTTGCCGGCGATAAAGGCTTCATAGTCAATTGGGTTGGGTAACTCAGTAGACCAACCTTCGAACCCTGCCTCGGTGGCAACAATGATCTGGGTCACTGTTGGAATGCGGCCGTTGAGTTTCTCGAGCAAAGGCAAGATATCGGCGTCGGCGATAATGACCTTGTCTTCCGCGTGATTGATGATGTATTCCAGATCCTTCTCAGACAACCGCACGTTCAGCGTATGCAAGACGGCGCCCATACCTGCACAGGCATGATAGGCCTCCAGGTGTCGCGAGCCATTCCACATAAACGTCCCGACTCGGTCACCAATAGCTATGCCTGCATCACTTAGCGCGTGTGCAAGCTGATGAGCCCGGTCGCGCGTTTCCCGATAAGTCTGTCGTCGAACACCGCTGTCGGTGGCGGTCACAATTTCTTCATTCGGTGCGACAGTTGCACCTCGATCAAGAAAGTTGGACATTAATAAAGGGGTATGTTGCATCGCCATGATCTAGCTCTCCTCCAATGTTTTAGCGCTTCATTCATAATCCGTTAGCGCGATTCTTACTACTTCGGCAGGGCTTCGCCCACCGCAAGCGGACTAGTCTATCATTGCCTACTGTCGGCTAGTAAACCACGCCAACACCCAAGCTTACGCGGTAACTCGTTGATGTAGTTTAAGTCTGAACGGTCTTTCGTGCGTTCGCGACAAACTTGTCTTTGGCGTCTTTTTCGGTTTCCAGATTGGCTACTTTTTCAGGCACCGCAACGCCTTTGATACTCGCAGGACGCTCGCGCAATGCATCACGCCACCGTTTTAGATGGACAAGATCGTCCGCCTCGACACCCGACCATTTGTACGAGCGTACCCAACACCAGTTAGCTATATCAGCAATCGAAAAGTCCCGTGCCAGCCACTCGGATTGTGCGAGACGTTTGTCCAAAACCTCAAACAAACGTCGACACTCATTTTGATAACGATCAATCGCCGGCTGGATCTTTTCCGGGAAATAGCGATAAAAGACATTTGCCTGGCCCATCATTGGACCGATTCCGCCCATTTGGAACATTAGCCACTGGATAACCTCGGTGCGCCCCGCAGCATCAGTGGGCAGCAGCTTACCCGCCTTCTCGGCCAGGTAAATCATAATGGCCCCGGATTCAAACACCGCCAAATCGTCCGCATCAGTATCAACGATGGCAGGAATCCGGCCATTCGGCGAAAGTTCCAGAAACCAATCCTGCTTCTGATCGCCAGTACTTAAATTCACCGCGTGCGCGTTGTATGGCAACTGCAATTCTTCAAGGGTGACGGAAGCCTTCCAACCATTCGGCGTGGATGCCGTATACAATTCAATCATGAGCGAGTCCCTTCAGTTACACTGTGCTGACAAGCAGTGTAACAAAGCATGCTGGATCTGCGAGGATAGCCACAGCGAGACCATTGCAGAGGGGTTATTGGGACCAGGCTAACCGGCAAACTGCGCGGTCGATTCAGGGGAAAACCATCACCGATAAAAACAAAAACATTAAGGCGGGAACGTCTGTACCAGGTCGATCTGACCAGCCGGGCAAGGATGCCAAGCATTTGTCTAATGCGGACGCACAACCGACTAAGCCGCTATTTTACGGCTGGATTATCGTCGCTGTATCAGGTTTGCTCGGCTTTCTCGGCACCGGTTTTTTTTCCTACTCTCGCGGCATACTGCTCCCTTCGCTCGCCGAGGCTCTTACTAACGGCGAACGTTTCCAAATCTCCATGTCCTTTTCCGCTGCGGCAATCACCGGTGCTGTTCTGGCGCCTTTTATTGGGCGTTATGTGGATGGAAAGTCGGCGCGACAGGTCATTTTAGTTGGCATCTTGATCGTTAGCGCCTCTTATGCCCTGCTATCCCTAATCGACTCGATTTTGGGCTTCGCAATCCTAGTCAGTCTGGGCCTCGGCGCCGGCATGGCCTGCATCGGCGGCATGGCCTGGCATCGAACGGTGATTCGATGGTTTGACCATTGGCGCGGTCGCGCGATCGCTATCGCGGTGCTGGGTTCGTCGTTAGCAGGTGTGGTCATGCCACACTTTACAAATTGGCTGCTCGAACAGTACGACTGGCAAGTGACTTTTATGACTTATGCCGGGATCACTTTGGTAGTACTTTTTCCAATTGTTTATCTCTTTATGCGTGATCAGCCTGAGGATGTAGGCGAAGTGCGTGATGGCCGCGCCTACACTGCAGCGCATGCCGACGAAATGGTAGAGATAAAAGAAGAACAAAAGATCTGGAAACAAAGCGAATTGTTTCGCACACCTGCGTTCTGGGCGATCGGTTTTGTGTTTGGCGCGATGTTCTGCGTTTTCACGGCAATGATGCTGCATTTATTCAGCCACTTTTTGGATATTGGCTTCAGCCGCACCGCTGCAACAACGCTAATGTCCATCACCGCTGGCTTTGCGGCTTTTGGTAAACCCGTCGTGGGCTGGATGTCGGATTATATCGGCGCCAGAATAACCATTTGGGTAGCGCTGGTTTGCCAGGCGGCCGCGTTACTCTTATTCACGATGGTCGATGACTTCGCCAGTGCTGCACTCGCCGCTACACTTTACGGCTTTGGCTACTCCGGAATGGCGCCGCTGCGCTCCTTTGCCATCTCTACTAGCTTCGGCGCACCTTCTTTCGCCAGCGTCGCCGGCGTCGTCAGATTTACCGAACTGCCCTTCATGTTGGCAGCATCGCCTTTGGCCGGCTACATCCATGACGTAACCGGAAGTTACCAATTAGCGTTTACGATCCTGGCTGCATTGATGCTAGTCGCTTGCGCAGGCCCGTTGTTTATTCGCACGGGCGGTGCACTTTCCAGACGCAAGCTGATTGCTGAGCGGCGCTCTAGTTAGAACGAATTCAGATGTTGATAGCCTCTTTCAAGAGCGCGCCTGCTGATAGCGGTCATCTGCGTGATCGTTATTAGGATGCGGTGCCGTTCAACAACCTTCGCCAAATCTCATAACAAACACTTTTTTCAGCCGCGCCAGATCACCTCGACTTCTACAATCAATGGGATCCGGCGTCACTTCGGCAACGGATACGTCCCTAGCACCGCTGTGGTGACCATGGAATCGATCGAGGCCTCGGAGAAGCCCAATTCACGCAAAATCTCTATGCTGTGCTCACCTAAACCAGGGGCATGCCGCTGTATACCCGACGGCGTTTTATCAAAACGGGCAGCCGGTCGAGGCTGCCGTATACGGCCAGCAATGGGATGCTCAGACTCGGAGAGCAATTCGCTGGCTACGATTTGCGGATGTGTCAGAACGCCCTCGCGATCAAGTACCGGCGCACAAGGCACGCCTTCGGCGTCAAGCAATTGCAGCCAGTGAGCCGATGTATTGGTGGCAATCACTGCGGCGGTTAGCGCCAATCGTTCGTTTACGTTCACGGCACGGTCGTTGACCGTTTTGAAACGCTCATCCTCAGTCCATTCAGGATGACCCAAAGCGCGACACATACCGTGCCACTCTTTGTTGCTCACTGCGCCAGCGGTGATATAGCCATCGGTAGCCTCGAAAATGAGGTCAGGCGAAAGCTGCGCCCGAGCTGCTTTAACTTCCCTTCCCACCAAGGTTAAACCGGACATCCCCTCAGGCCACAAATACGATACCATCGTATCGAGCATCGCGAGTCGAACATGCTGACCCTCGCCCGTACGCTCGCGTGCAAAGAGCGCCGCGGTGATGGCTTGAGCTGCCGTTACCGCCGTTGTTTTATCAGGGATAATCGTGCGTATCATCTTTGGACGGCCGGTTGCCCCATCCGCCTGGATTGCAGCCAGTCCGGATAAAGCTTGAATCACTGGGTCATAGACACGTTGATGGGCATAGGGACCAGTCTCGCCGAACCCACTGATCGAAACATAAATGATGTCCGCTTTGATTGTGCGAACTGCACCCTCGCCAAACCCCATTCGCTCAATCGTTCCAGGGCGAAAGTTCTGCACCAACACATCGGCAGTACTCAGCAAGCGATTGAGTACTTCCACACCCTCAGTCGTCTTAAGGTCAACGGCTAAACTGCGTTTGGATCGGTTAGACGAGATAAAGGTTGAAGTAATACCTGACCGGTTGGGACCCGCGCCCCGAACCAAATCGCCGTCTAATGCCTCAACCTTGATAACGTCCGCACCCTGGTCAGCCAACATCATCGTTGCTACCGGGCCAGAAATCATTGAAGTTAAGTCGACTACTCGAACACCAGACAAAGGTCCGCTCATCTTTACCCCCTTAAAAGATATCCCCGTTAAAATTCTCTGTAGAGTAAACCACTAGCACAATGGCCCTGCTTACACCCGTGCAATGGCAACATTGGCCCGGTAGTTGAATCGCTCTCCTAGGCTTGCGACTCCGCATGCTGCTTTGCCCATTTGTAATCCGCTTTGCCATTAGGTGCACGGCGCACCTCGGCGACAAAGAATGTGCGCTTCGGAACCTTATAACCAGCCAAATGTTCTTTGGCAAAGGCCAACAAATCACCCTCCTCGAGTATCTGCCCCGCGTCACAAGAAACGACAGCGACAACCCGCTGACCAAATTGCTCGTCCGGCAAACCCACCACCAGAGCATCAAATACGGCCGAATGCCGCTTCAGGACTTCTTCCACTTCTTCAGGAAAAACTTTCTCTCCCGCTGTGTTAATACAGGCGCTGCCACGTCCGAGCAAAGTAATCGATCCGTCCGCCGCCACGGTCGCGTAGTCCCCGGGAAAACTGTAGCGAATCCCGTCAATCACTTTAAAAGTTTCTGCCGTCTTGGCTTCATCTTTGTAATAACCCAACGGCACCAACCCAGTGGCGGCCACCTTACCAATTTCGTCACTGCCGGGCTGTATCCATGCGCCGCTGTCACTGATCACGCGGACCCCCTCATTGAGCACAAATTGCGCGGTTTCGACGGGATTATCTCGAGAGCTAACGGCACTACCCATGCCGCCCTCTGTGGATCCCATAAAATCGGCCAAGGTGACATCGAGATATTCAAGCAAGCCTTGCTTAGTCTCCGCGCTCCACATGACGCCGCTAGAAGTGATTTGATCGAGAGAATCGAGGCGATACGGGTCCCCCTGTTTGACGGCTGCTTCTATCGCACCCAACAACGGTTTTGCAAAGGCGTCACCCACGATAACGAGATTACTCACACGATGCTGTTCGATCATAGATAGCAGTAAATCCGGATTTAGACCCAGCTTCGAAGTCGTCACCACCGTGCCGCCCATCATCATCGGCACAAAGCTGCCCAGCCACACACCCGTACCATGCATTAACGGACAGGCCGGTAGCGTGATCGGCGGTCGCTCAATCACTTTAATCAGAGCGATATAATCCTCTACGTTTGTCGGCAGCTCCAATCCGGCGGCCCCAAAGCCAATACCTAGCAGTGCCTGTAGGAATTCCCCTTGAGGATACATCACCCCTTTCGGCATACCTGTCGTGCCACCGGTATACAGCATGTAGAGCGAGTCAGGGTTTTGGGCCTGTCTGGGCAAAGGCGCACATTGCCGAATGGTGCGCTCGTAATCGACGGCACCTTTAATCAAAATCTCAGTACCATCATCAATCTGCACGAACAGTTTAACCTTTGGTAGGCGATCCTTGACCTCCCAAATTCGCATCGCGTAGCAAGATTGAAAGAATACAACCTCGGCATCCGCGTTATCTAAAAGATAAACCAACTCATCTGATTTATAGCGGTAATTCACATTGATAGGGCAGGCACCAACTTTGAACAGCGCGAACTGCGCCTCCTGATATTCGTGGCTATTGTGCAAATAAATGCCACCTTTCGAGTCGGTAGTAATCCCATGATCTGATAAGGCTTGAGCCAGACGCGCAGCTCTTTCTTCAAATTGCTGCCAAGTCGTACGATTACCGTCCGCGATGGTCGCAGGCCTGTTCGGAAAAGCGTCCGCTATCGCTTCCCACGCGCTCGCAAAAGTCAGTGTCATCAATCCCCCTAATCTCATCGCCTGTGATTTCCCCGCAACCGTACCTGAAATTCTATTGGTTGCCAGCCACCCTTGTGATCACGACCACATCATAACTCCCTTAGAAATATTGGTCGAAGTAAAGTACAAACCGTCATCGCTGACCCGACTCTAAATTTTTCGCCAGTTGTTAGCAAAATTTACCACTTAAACCGCTCCCCGATTACAAACCGAAGAAAAAGCCCTACAGACATTAAGATTTTCAACACAAAAACTTGGCACGCATATTGGATTACTTTCCACAAGACGGCCACGTACGCTCGAACAAAGATAACGATATGAATTAGTTATCTATCGAGGAAGCTGGAACTAAGCGAGTTCGGACTCATATTACTCGCAGCGGCACAAAACGTATTTGGCCAGAGGCTCTGCCAGTGCAATGAAAACAACAAGAGGCTTTTGCAGAAATTAGCCGCAGACGGAATTAGACAATATCAGGAAGACATTATGCAAAGCTTAAACCAAGCCAAAACCAGCAACGTCAATAGAAATAGTGCGGGAAGCTTTAGTTGGCTGCGCATTTCACGCCTGGAGCAGCCCCGCGCCAGATTCCCCGTATATTTATTGCTAGCAGTCATACTGATCATGACCGGTGTATTCGCGGGATTTACCAGCGCAGAAAAAAGTCATGAAGAACGAAACCCATTTCCGGCTATGGAGCAGTGGATTAGCAATTATTGGCCTTCCCTGTCGGCTACCGTAGCGGTTCTGCTAGCGGCACCACTAGTCAGCGACCATCAACCCACTTCGACGAAAACTCTCAACCAAGGATAACAGTTTGGTGAGGCGCGCAAGCGAACCAGGGAACATCGAAACAGTAAGGATTCAAAAAATGGAAAATACAACACGCAAAAAATTCCGGCTAAACCGGAAGGATGCTATCGTTTTTGGGGTTTGCAGCGGGATCGCACAGTACTGCGGGCTTAAAGCAAAGACTGTTCGGATACTGACCGTGCTGGTTGGAATATTCTTAACAAACCTTGTAATCGCAGCTTATGTGATCACGTGGCTGATTGCTGACTCAGAAGAAGACTAGGCCCAGCCGATGAGCGCTTGCGATCGCCAACATCACTCACCCCCAAGATCCATCGATAACGCCTGATTCAATTAAAGCCAGAAAAAACAATCGTTTCTTTCCACTTTTTTCGAATTAATCTATTTTCGCAATTTGCTTGTCATATCCCATACTTTGTAGAGGAGACTTTGACTTTATCGCTGCAGGTTGCGCAATGCCATATAGAAAAGCTAATAACAATCACTGTTCGGATCAGGTGCGTGTTATCAATAAAGCTATATCTTGCTGGCAGCCTGTTTTGTTTGAGACCCGTGGTGGCGATAGCCTCTTTTGACGATAACAAGAGGCTCGCCATTTCTTTGCTCTAATTACTACTACCCGTAGATGCTGCGCTAGACGTGGATGTAGACGCCGCTGTGGTCGTTGTCGCTGTCGTTGTTGTCGTTGATGGTGTAGTCGGTGTAACCGGTTTGGGCGTCGCTAAAGAACGCGATTTTTTATCGTCCTGAAGGGCTAGTGCCGTAACGCCAACTAGACCAACGGCGATTGCAGTGGAAACAGCTATACCTCCGGCAACAGCGCCACCAGCAGCAGCGCCACTAGCAGCAGCTCCAGAAGTGCCTGCTCCAGAGGTGCCGGCCCCTTGTGCCGCTTGACCTGACGTCGAAGCACCAGAATTTGCAGATGTCGGCCCAGCAGCCGTCTGCGCATTGGCATTCATGCTCCAGCTTTTAGATTCGGCCGCATTCCCAAAATACGGCACCATCAAAGCCATTCCGGCTAGGACCGTGCAACCAATTGCTCTGAACCGTGTGGCGTAAGCATAATTCTTCACTGTCTTCTCAAAAACCATAGGGATACCTGCTTTTTTTATTTTTCCTGTTGAATATTTTTTAGCCATAACCTTTCTTCCTCGTGCTTCCAACAAGAGCGCTGGAACCCAGTTGTTTGAATTTCGTCCACGT
>MDTB01167259.1_pt1 | contig 13128 bp, 16 predicted proteins | sample 811161 | NCBI WGS metagenome assembly MDTB01 (sample SAMN05326650, study PRJNA326480) | marine metagenome | isolation source: seawater | place: Mediterranean Sea | collected 2009 | reverse complement strand
TTAGGGCTTTGTGTTTTTTTGATTATTTCTTTTACTTTGGAGATGTTATTAGTGTCACAAGCAATAAATATTTTATTCTTTTTCATGATTTAACTTTTTAAACAAGTCTTTAGACATTTTCCATTTGATTGTTCTTTTTTTTGGAACATTAACTTTTGTGCCAGTTTTAGGGTTTCTTCTTATTGATTCTTTTTGAATATTAGTACGAAATGTACCAAAGCCTCTTAATTCAACACCCTCACCCCTTTTTAGACTATTTTTAATCTCATTAATAATTATATCTACTAGCTTATTTAAATCACGAGATAGGAAACCAGGGAAAGATTTTTTTAATTGTTTTATTAGCTCTGATTTTACAATGGCCAATTTATTCTTTTTTTTTGTCTTTTTTCTTTAAATCGTCTGATAAAGATGAAAATGGTAAGTTTTTTCCTGAGCCTTCAGCTCCATACTTTTCTAAAGCCTCTTTTTTTTCTATTTCTTCTAAAAGTTTAATACTTAATACTACTTTTCTTTTTTCCATATCTAATTCAGCGATAGCACAATCTATTCTTTCACCACCAGTGAATCTTGAACTTCTTTGATCCTGAGTACTTAATGCAATATTTGATTTTTTTATTGGTAAATCCATTTCACATCCCTCAGGTCTCACAATTAAACCTTTGTTATCTGTTGAAATAATTTTAACAGTAATTGTTTGTTTAATTTTTTTGTCTTTAAACCAATCGAAAGGATCAGGCTGAGTTTGTCTTTGTCCAACTCTTACTTTTTGATCTGAAACTTTTATTTCTAAAACTTTAACTTTTATTTTATCACCTTTCTTATATTTTTCTAATTCTTGTTCCCCATTATTTGAATAAGTTAAATCATTGCAGTGACAGAAAGTGTCTATATCTAAATCAGCAATTTTAACAAATAAGGAATACTCATTTTTATTAACAACCTCTCCTTCAACAACTGTACCAACTGGATATTTATTTTCAAAAATCTTAAATGGATTCTCTAAAGTTAATCTGTGAGATATTGCTACCCTTCTTTTTTCTTTATCTATCTCAGTAATCACACAATCTACTTCATCATTTACTTTGAACATCTTTTTAGCTGTTGAATTTTTTTTATTCCAACTCAGTTCACTTGAGTGAAGAAGGGTAGTTAACCCTGGTTCTAATTCACAAAAAGCCCCAAATTCCATAAGTTTTACTACCTTAACTTTATAAACTTTATTTAATTTATAGTTTTCTATGTGTTCAAATGGATCTGGTGACAATTGCTTAACTGAGCAGCCAACCTGTAATTTTTCCTTATCAACTGAAATGACTTTTAGATCATGCTTCTCTCCAATATTGAAAACTTCATCTGGATGATTAACTCTACTATAACTTATCTCTTGAAGATGGACCAATACATCTAATTCTCCATTTACATTAAAAAAACAACCAAATGTACTATATCCTTTTACTTCGGCACCTTTTATTATGTCACCAACTTTATATTTTTCAATAATTTTTGCTTTATCTTCTTTTTTGAAAGATGAGATTATTTCTCTTCTCGACACACATGCGTTACCTCTCACTTTATCTAATTTTATCAAAGCAAACTTTTGTGGTTCGTTCATTAAATGACTAATATCTTTAAGTGGTCTGTCACTTATTTGGGAACCTGGTAAGAACATCAAAGATCCTGTTTCTATGTGCTCTACGATGCAACCACCTTTACATTTAGAAGTAATTTTACCCATTATAGGTTGATTTTTTTCATATGCTTCTACCAGTTTATCCCAACCTTTAATTTTTTGGGCTTTATTGGCAGAGACTAAAACCTCACCATTTTTATCCTCTATTTTTTCAAGTAATACAGAAATCGTTTCACCTACTTTAATTTTTTCTTCAAGGCCCATACTTTTTAATTCATTTATATCTAGGACTGGTTCACTTTTTAGTCCTTCAACGAAAAGGAATACAAATTTATCTGTAATCTTATTTATCTTACCTTCAATAATTTTACCTTCTTCAATTTGAATTTTTGAGAGTTGAGAGTTTAATAGTTTTTCGAATTCTTTTGATGCTGGATTAGTTAAGTCTTTATAAATTTCCATTAAATATTTATTTTCCTGTCTATAATTTTTTTTATTTTTAAAAAACACGCTCTTTTAGATAAATTTGAAGTGTTTATCAATATAGAATCTTTAGTTTTCTTTAAAGGGGATATTTTTCTACTTTTATCACTTTTATCACGTTTTTTAATGCTTTTTAGCACTTCTTTGAATGAAATATTGTAATTTTTTTTTTTTAAGTTCTTTATAACGCCTTATAGCTCTAATTTTTAAATTTGCTGTAATAAAAAGTTTAATGTCAGCATCTGGCATTATTACAGAACAAATGTCTCTACCATCTAAACAAGAACCTTTGTATCTTTTAGGTGGATTATAAGCACATTTTAATTGAAACGAATGTATAAGCCTTCTAATCTTTTTATCTTTTGCTATTAATGATGCCGTAGTTGCAATTACATCAGAATGTAATCTCATTTTATGTAAATCTTTAATATTCAATTTATCTATCTTTTTTTTAATTAAATTATAATTGAATTTTGATCGACTCTCTAATTTAATTTTAGCTATGTATCTATAACATAGACCCGTATCTAATTTTAAAAGATTATAATGTTTTGAAATAAGAGTAGCCTGTGTACCTGCTCCTGCAGCAGCAGGTGAGTCAATTGCAATTTTTATGATATTTTTTCTATAAATCATTTTCTTAATTTATTTATAATTTTTAAAAATGATGGGAATGAGGTTTTAATCGAGTCTTTATCATGTATATGCCACTCTCCACCAAAAGACAATGCTGCAATTACACTGGTCATAAAAATTCTATGATCTTTTAAATAATTTTTAATCACAATCCTTTTATGAATCTTTATATTCGGGTTTCCAAATATTTTTATTGAGTTATTTTTTATAATCGACTTTATACCAATTGCTCTTAAAATTTTTGATCCCCATTTTAGTCTTGGGCTCTCTTTTTTTATCAAGTTCTCCTAAATTTTTGAAAAAAGAAATACCCTTTGCTTTCGCAGCTATTAAAAAAATAAGCAAGAATTCATCTATTGCACTACTATTTAATTTGGAGGGACAATTTATAGCCTTCAAAGTTTTAGGACTTTTAACTAAGATATCAGAAATTTGCTCACCTTTATAAACTCTTTTCTTAACAAGATTAATTTTTACCCCCATCTTTCTTAGTATTGTGAGGATTCCTATTCTGGAAGGATTTACATTAACATTTTTTAAAATTATTTTAGATTTTTTAGATAGTACCGTTAATGCAATAAAAAAAGCGCTAGAACTGATATCTGATGGTATATTATAATTCAATGGACTTATTTTTTTTACTTTATTTATCTCTATCAAATCAAAACTTTTTTTTTTTTTAATTTTAATAGGCAATCTAAGATGTTTCAATAAAAGCTCAGTATGATTTCTTGATTTTTTTGCTTTTATTATTGTTCTTCCATTTGACTTCATTCCTCCAAAAATAATACTACTTTTGCATTGTGCTGATCCTCTATTTTCATAATAATTTGTAGCTTTTAAATTTTTTGATCCTCTAACTATTAAGGGTAAGCCATAATTATTGTTAAGTTGAAAATTTGCACCAAACTTACTTAATGGTTGAGCAATTCTAACAAAATCTCTTTTTGATAAACTTTTATCTCCGACTACTTTTATTGGGAAAGTAGTATCAATTAAAAGTCCAAGAATTAACCTACCAAGTGTTCCAGAATTATTTGCATTTATAATAATATTTTTTTTATATTTGTATCCATTGATACCTACTCCATATATTTTGCAAATATTGTTATTAAAAAGAACTTTTACGCCAAGTTTTTTTATAGCCTGTATAGCTGCCAAGACATCTTCAGACTTTAATAAATTTTGAGCTTTTGAAATTCCATCGCATATAGACGAAATTAATACCCATCTAATACTAAGACTTTTATCACCTGGGACTAAAATTTTTTTATTAAAATATCCTATTTTATTCTTAAAAATTACTTTATTAGGCATCAATACTTAATTGAATTTAAAACTATTACCAAAATAAGCGTTCTTGGCATTAATATCTTGTACAAGGTTTGAGGGAGTATCTTGTGCTACTATTTTGCAATTACTTAAAATCATAGCAACATCAACACAGGCTAACAAATCTCTTGCTTGATGATCACAAATGCAAATCGTAATTTGGTTTTCTTGTTGCAAGTTAACAATTATTTCTTGTAACATCTTAATTGTTAATACATCTAGAGCAGCAAAGCACTCATCTAAAAGAAGTACTTTAGGGTTACTTAAAAGTGATAGAGAAATTACTAATTTTTTCTTTTGTCCACCTGATAAAAATTTTGCTTTAATATTTTTAACATTCTCCAACTCAAATTTAGCAAGTAAATAATCAATTCTTTCTTGCCTTAAATTTTTATTATCTATCACAATTTCACTTATTGCTTTTAAATTATCATTTAATGTTAAATCGTTAAAAAAACCTCCATACTGAGGAACATATCCAACCTTAAATTTTCTAGTTCTTAAATAAATTGGATAACTAGATACATCTTCACCATTAATTTTTATTTTTCCATACTTTGGAGTAATCAATCCAGTAATAAGATTAAATATTGTAGATTTACCAACACCATTAGGGCCTAGCATTCCAAAAATTTGGCCTTCATTAATCTTAAAGCTTATATTATCCAAAATAAGTCTATTTCCGTAGGATAGGGAAATATTTTCAAATTCAATAATAGATTTTATTTTTTTAAAAGATTTAATTCTAAATTTTTTAATAACAGCCATAATCTAATTGAAAGACTTAATCTTAACTTTTTTATCATCCTCGTACATAAAAATTTTCATATTTTTTTCTATAATATTAACTTCTATTGCGTCTGCTTTAAGAGAATTATTATCACTTTTTAAAACTACATTTTTAGAAATCAACATCAAATTTTTACTTACCGAGAAATCTAAATATTCTCCCTTTATTTTGTAATCTAAGTAACTAATTATTACATTTTTAGAAAAAATAGTATCAAAATTATTAATATTATATTTACCAAAGTCAGAATTTATTTTTATTATATCGTGGCCCTTTAAGTCAATGGAAGCTTTTATAGATGTAAGATAAATATAATTACTATCATTTTGATCAATTTCCCCTTTAGCTGCATATAAAGTGTATTGATTTCCATTTGTATCTTTGGAAATGTAATTTACATCTTCTATTACTGATGCACTACTAATACTCTCTTCAATAACTCTACTCTCTACTTCATTGAGTGGATTAGGTTTCGTAAATTTAAAGTACAAAAATAAGAGCAAAATGAAAAAAGTTACTATGAAAAAAGATTTTAAAGCAATTTTGTTACCCATTAGGATATATTTGACTCTAAGATATTATGAATATGAAGAACACCTATTGTTTTAAGTTTGTTTTTTTTATTATAAACACATAAAGAGGTTATTTTTTTTGTATTCATTAAAGACAATGCTTTTACAACTAATTGGTCTTTGTCAATTCCAATTGGATTTTTTGTCATAATCTTATTTACAGAAACAGACTGTAAACTAATTTTTTTTTGACTGAATCTTCGTAGCTCACCATCGGTAATAATTCCTTTTGTTATTTTTTTTTTATTTCTAACAAGTAAAAAACCAAGTTTTTTAGAATTTAATATTTTTAAAGCTTCTTTCATTTTCATATTTTCATTTACAAATGGAATTGCTTTGTCTTTTAACATTATATCTTCAACTGTTTTTAATTGTATTCCCAAAGTACCCGCTGGATGAATCTTTTTAAAGTCTGTTTTATTAAACTTTTTTTGTTTCATTGATGCGATTGCCAAAGCATCACCTAAAGCTAGCTGAGATGTTGTACTTGAGGTTGGAATGATATTACCTGCTTCTACTACTTTAGGTATTAGTAATTTAATATCTGAAGATCTATGCAGCAAAGAATTTTTTTTTGAAACAATGCCAATTAATAAAATTTTATTTCTATTAGCGTATTGAATTATATTTTTTAATTCATTAGTCTCCCCCGAGTTACTTATTAAAATTAATATATCTTTTTTTGAAATACTTCCCAAATCTCCATGAGAGGAGTCACTCGCAGATAAATAAAAAGATGGTGTTCCCACGGAGGATAATGTCGCTGCGATTTTATTTGCTATTAATCCACTTTTACCCACACCACATAAGATAACCTTTGATTGACATCTAACAATCTGCTCAACAGCAAGATTAAAAGAATTATTTAGGTTATTTTTTAAATTATTTAGAGCTTTAATTTCTAAATTTATAACTTCTCTAGCTACTCTTATAAATTTTTTTTTTTCATTTAATGGGACCAAATATCATCTTTAAATAACGCAAGATCAAGTTCTACTCTTGTTTTTAAAAAATTAAGACAATCTTTATATAAATTAATTCTTTTTTCTCTTTCTAGAATTCCACTTAACTCATTATGAATTTTATGAAGATATATAACATCATTTGCACAATATTTCATTTGTGCAGGTGTCAGATCTCCTCCAAAATCTGAATTTTGAAATTGTTTACTTATATCTATATTTACAAATTCTTTAATTAGTGTTTTTAAAGAATGATTATCAGAATATGATCTTGCTAATTTTGAGGCAATTTTTGTGTCTAGGATATTGTTAGTATCAGTTTTTAAATAATATTTTATATGTGCTATATCAGCTCTTCCAAAATGAAAAATTTTTGTAATATTTTTATCGCTCAATACTTTAACTAGATTTGGGGCATTATAACTTGTTCTATCAAGTTGAATTATATGTGCATCAAAATTTCCAGATGAAATTTGTATTAAACACAAGGGATCTCTTCTAACATTTAGACCCATGAACTCTCCATCTACAGCAATTACATTGCCTAAATCTAAATCATTTGGTAAATCATTTTTGTGAAGTTTAATATCAATATTCATTTTAAAGTCATATATATATGAAAGCAAAAAATTGTCTAATTTTTGGTGGTAGCGGTCAAATTGGTAGGCATCTGATCAGAAAGTTAACTAAAAATAACTATACTGTAACAGTTGTAACAAGAAATATTCATCAAAAAGGTCATATTATAAAGACCCAAGGAAACGCAGGATATATAAATATTGTAGAGTCAGATATATTCGATGAGATCAAAATAAGAAAACTTTTCGAAAATACTGATATTTGTATAAACTTGGTTGGAATATTATATGAAAAAAAAGGAAGTACATTTAAAAATATACACACTTTGTTTCCATCAATTTTAGCAAAACTTTGCAAACAATATAATTTAAAACATTTTATTCATTTATCTGCATTAGGGATTAATCAAGCAGTAAGCTCTGATTATGCAAAAAGTAAATTAGAAGGTGAAAAACAAATATTAAATAATTTTTCATTATCAACAATTTTAAGACCTTCTGTAGTGTTTTCAGTAGATGACAATTTTACAACTAGCTTTATGACTTTATTAAATAGATTACCTATGTTTCCCTTGTATCATTTAGGAAAGACTAAATTTATGCCAATACATTCAACAGACTTAGTTGATATAATATTTAATGTAATCTCGAAGAATATTTATTCACAAATTATTGAATGTGTTGGTCCTGAAACTTTGTCTTTAAAAGAAATTTTGAAAAAATTACTATATTTAATCGACAAAAAAAAACTTCTAATACCTATGCCTTTATTTTTAGGAAAACTGACTGCAAAAATTTTTCAATTATTTCCTAAACCTTTATTAACAGAAGATCAGCTAGAACTTTTGAAATATGATAATATTATTTCTGGTGTGTATAAGACAAACTTTGATATTGGTTTTCCGGCAAAGAAGTTTTTTACAGAGGAAGTTAATAAATATTGTTTTATGTGGAAAGATGGCGGTCAATACTCTAAAATGAAAACTATTAAAGAAAGAAGTAATTAAATTATCTTTTACTCAATTACGCTGACTTAATTTTTTTTTCAATAAATTCAGGTACTTCATCCTTATTAAGTTGATCATCTTTCTTATTTTTATTTTCCCGGCTCTGATAGCTATATAGAAGATGTAGCTTACAATAACTAAAGTCTTTTAAGGAAGTTCTACCACAAAAATAAAAACCTTTTTCGTTCGGATGGCCAATCGGATACTTACAGTCATGGTCAGTTAATTCCTCTAGTTGTTTGGGATTTTCGGGTTCAAAATTTTGTTCAATTATTAAGGATTTAAATTTACTTCTTCGTCCTTTTTTAAATTTAATATTTTTTTCACCTAAAGAATTATCAAAACTTTCATTAGATGCTGCAGTTCTAGTCTTAATCTTTGCTGATAAATTTAATCTATGTGCTTTTCCAATCACAGCATTCCTGCTTATTCCCCCGATTATCTCAGCAATTTGGCTCGCTGTGTTTCCTTTGCCCCAAAGTTCTTTTAATTTTGCTACTTTTTCGTCTGTCCAGCTCATTTTATCTATATACAGTGTTAAATGTTTTTATAAACACAATATACTGATATTAATAATAAATAAACAAGGATATTTTAGTAGTTATGCACACATATTCAGAAAAAACTATTTTTCAAAACATTCAATCGCAACTTGTATTTAATTTTTTAGTTTATAGAAAGTTTTATAAAAAAAAATAATGAGTTATTTAGTTAAAAACTACAACAGAAAAAAATTGTCATTTGTTAGAGGAAAAGGAAGTTTTTTATACTCAACAGATGGAACAAAATATTTGGATTTTGTTCAAGGAATTGCGGTAAATTCTTTAGGACACTCACATCCAAAACTATTTAAGGCGATTAACAATCAATCAAAAAAATTATGGCATGTATCAAATGCTTTTACAATCCCTGAGGGAGAATATTTGGCTAAAAAACTGGTTAAAAATACTTTTGCAAATTTTGTTTTGTTTTAGAATAGTGGCGCAGAGGCAACTGAAGCAGCCATTAAAGCTGCTAGAAGATATTTTTATTCGGTGGGAAAACCGAACAAAAATAGAATTATTTGTATAAAAAATTCATTTCATGGAAGAACTTTGGCAACAATATATGCAAGTGGATCAAAAAAGATGACAGAAGGATTTGGTCCAAAAGTACCAGGTTTCGACCATTTTAATTTTGGAGATCATTCAAAACTTAAAAGATTAGTAAATAAAAATACAGCAGCCATTATGGTTGAGACTATTATGGGAGAAGGGGGCATTAAAATTATACCAGACTGGTGTTTAAAAGGATTAAAAAAATTGTGTATCAAAAAAGGAATACTTTTAATTCTTGATGAAGTTCAATGCGGAATAGGAAGAACGGGGGACTTTTTTGCTTTTGAAAAATCAAAAGTTAAGCCTGATATTGTTCCTATAGCAAAGGGGATTGGTGGAGGTTTTCCTATAGGAGCTGTTTTGATGAATAAAAAAGTTGCTTCAGGTATGACTGTAGGCTCTCATGGATCAACTTTTGGTGGCAATCCTTTAGCAATGAAGATAGGTAGTACGGTATTAGATATTATTTCTAAAAAAAGTTTTTTAAATAACATTAAGAGAAATTCAAAATATTTTCATATTCAACTAAAAAAATTACAAGAAAAGTTTCCAAATATAATAAAAGATATAAGAGGAAGAGGTTTTTTAATTGGATTACAACTTTATAAAGATCAAACAAGTTTTGTAAACAGTCTTATGAAGAATAGATTATTAACTATTAGAGCAGCTGAAAATGTAGTTAGAATTTTACCCCCATTAAATGTAAAAAAAACTGAAATAGATCTTGCTATAAAAATAATTAAAAAGGTTTGTTTAGAATATTAAAGAATGAAACATTTTATAAATATCAAAGATTTATCATCAAAAGACCTTAGAAAAATTTTGGATGATGCAAAAAAAAGAAAATTTTATAGAAAAAAATTGAATATTTTAGAAGTGGATAAAGGAGCGCCGTTAAAAGGGAAATTATTGATTCAAATGTTTGAAAAATCTAGCTTAAGAACTAGATTAAGTTTTTATTTAGCTATCAAACAACTTGGTGGGGGAACATTGACTCTGAGACCTAATGAACTTCATTTGGGTCAGGGTAGTGAAACTATTGAAGATACAGCAAAAATTTTATCAACTTATGGAGATGGTTTTATGCTTAGAACTGATAGTGATGATAAAATTAAAAATTTTAAAGGATGTTTGTCAATTCCAATTATAAATGGTTTAAGTCCATCATCTCATCCTACTCAAATATTATCTGATATTTTTACTATTGAGGAAATAAAAAAAAAACCAGTATCAAAATTAAATATTTCTTGGATAGGAGATTCAAATAATGTTTTGAATAGTTTGATTGCAGCATCAGTAAAATTTAATTTTAAATTAAGCATAGGATGTCCTAAAAAATATTATCCTAAAAAATTTGTTTTGGACTGGGTTAAAAAGTGTAAAAAAAAAAGTTTATATTTTTAATGAAGCTAAAAAAGCTGTTAAAAATGCTGATGTCATATTTTCTGATAAAGTGATTTCTTTAAATGATAAAGTAAATAAAAAAAAAAGCTTTCTCAATTTAAAAATTTTAAAATTACTCAAAAACTGATGGATTTTGCAAAAAAAGATTGTATTTTTTTACACTGTTTACCAAGAGGTCCAGAAGTAGATGAAAAAGTTTTTTTTAGTAAAAAATCTAAAGTTTGGCAACAAGCATCAAATAGAGTTCATGTTCAAAAAAGTATTTTGTTGTATTGCTTTGGAAAGTTAAGGTAGTGGTAAAGGACTATCAGAATTCTGATTAAGATATTTAATAACTGAGGCTCTATCTTTTTCTTTTCTTAAACCCGCAAAGGCCATTTTAGTCCCTTTAATCCATTTAGCAGGTTTAATTAAGTAACCATTTAATTCCTCAAAAGTCCAAGACCTCTCATATCCTGCAAGAGCTTTAGAATATTTATAATCACCGACCGATCCTGATTTTCTTCCAACTACATTATACAACGCAGGTCCAATTTTATTTTTTCCACCTTTAACTATAGAATGACACGCAGCACATTTTTTAAAAATTTTTTCTCCACTTGAAATGTCTCCCATAGCCATTAGAGCAACAATATCAATTTTTTCCTCAATTAGTTCATTAGTAGAGTTTGTGGCACTAGCAACTTGTTCAACTTCGACCGCATATCCAGGAGTCTTAGGTTTTTCAACATAAAATATTAAATTTGAGATTTTTCCTATTCCTATTATCAAAAGAGCAACTAGTAAAACAGCAGCTATTATCTTATTAATTTCGAAAGAATCCATTTTATTAAAAATTGTCTTGAACGTATAACATTATAAATTAAAAATTGCTTATATTTTAATGTACAATTTTGCCTCTGTTTATAATCAAATTCTAAATAAAAAAAAGAATGAAAACATTAGTTATAATTCCATCTAGGCTATCAGCAACTAGATTGCCAGGAAAGCCTTTGCTTAAAATCAAAGGATTGTCCATCATTTCACATGTTGTCAAAAAAGCTCAAGAAGCAAATATTGGAGAGGTGTTTGTCGCAACTGAAGATCAAGAAATAATTGATGATGTTCAGAAAAATGGAGGTAAAGCTATTTTAACAAGTAATAATCACAAAACTGGCACTGATAGAATTTATGAAGCTTATAAAAAAATTGGAATAACAAAAGTTGATTTAATAATGAATCTTCAAGGAGATGAGCCATTGATGAATCCAGAAGATATTAAAAATTTACATAATCAAATGATTAAATCGAAAGCTGAGCTAGGTACTTTAGCTTCAAAAATCTTAGATGAAAATTTATATTATGACACAAATGTTGTTAAAGTTATCACGAAAGAAAGTTTAAAAAATTTTAAATTTCCTGAGGCTATTGATTTTATTAGAAAATCTGAGAGTTTAAAAAAAAATATTTATCATCATTTAGGTATATATTGTTACAAATTAGATATTCTTAAAAATTTTGTATCTTATAAACAATCCAAAAATGAAATCAAAAATAAGTTAGAACAGTTAAGAGCATTAGATAATAATATCAAAATTAATGTTGCTTTTGCAAAAGCAGCTCCAATAGGAGTGGATACAGAAGAGGATTTTGTAGCTATAAAAAAAATAATGGAATATAAAAGCAAATGAGTAAAATTTATTTTCAAGGATCATTTGGTGCTTATTCTCATTTAGCCGCCCTATCTGTTGAACCAAATGCTGAAATAATACCATGCAAAACTTTTGATGAATGCTTTCTTAAAGCCTCCAAAGATTCTAATTCGAAAATAATAATCCCTGAGTCTAATAGAATCACAGGAAACATAGGAATAGAATATTTAATATTTCATTATAGGTTAAATATTTATTCTGAATATTTTCAAAAAATAGAACATAATTTACTTGGCATACCTGGAACAAAAATTTCTGACATAAAAGATGTCTTTTCACATGCACAAGCACTTTCTCAATGTTCTAAATTTATAAGATTACATAATTTAGTGGAACACGTAAATGCAGATACAGCAGGGTCTGCTAAAATGATCTCTAAGATTAAAGACAAAAAAAAAGTTGCAATAGCTTCATCTTTAAGTGCTAAGACTTATAATTTAGAAATTCTTAAAAAGAATATAGAAAATGAAAAAGGAAATCTTACCAGATTTTTAGTAATGGGTAAGAATATTTATCAACCTGATTTTGGTAATAAAAAATATATAACTTCTTTTTTATTTAAACTAAAAAGTAAACCTGCAGCTCTTTATCAATCTTTAGGTGGATTTGCTATTAACGGAGTTAATCTGACAAAATTGCAGAGCTATCCTGAAAAAAATTCATTCGATTCTTTCTTTTTTCTATGTGATTTGGATGGACATATTGAAGATCCAAAAGTTCAAAAATCTTTAGAAGAATTGGGACTGCATTGCCAAGATTTTCACGTTCTAGGTGTTTTTGAAGCTGACAAACAAAGAGAAAAATAAATTTTAATCTTTTCTTGTAGACTAGAAATTATTACTGTTATAATAGTTTTGGAGGCTAGAGGTGGGTGCTGCTTGAACCCGACCAGATCTTAACGGAAGCAGTCGTAAAGACAGTTATTCAGGTTCTAGTCTCCTAA
>MDTB01071144.1_pt1 | contig 13131 bp, 25 predicted proteins | sample 811161 | NCBI WGS metagenome assembly MDTB01 (sample SAMN05326650, study PRJNA326480) | marine metagenome | isolation source: seawater | place: Mediterranean Sea | collected 2009 | reverse complement strand
TATTTGTACTTACAGACGTTAAAAAAGAAATCAAAAAAACCAAAGATTTCAATAAATTTTTAGAAAAGAATAATTTATTAAACGTCATAATTATATCCGATCAAGAAACTCTTAAAAATATAAATAAATCTGCAAGAAATATCAAAGATCTCAAAATTATAAGCGACACAGGTGCTAATGTTTATGATCTTTTAAAGTTTAAAAATGTATTACTTACACAAACTTCAGTGAAAAGTATTGAAAAAAGGATACTAAATGAAAAAAATTAGCTCTTTAGAATCAATAATTAAACCGATAATTACTGAAAAAGCAACTGTCCTTTCAGAACAAAACAAAACTGTATTTAAAGTTCATAAGTCAGCTAACAAGAAAAACATTAAAAAAAATATTGAAAAAATTTTTAAAGTGAATGTTACAAAAGTAAATATAGTAAATTTGAAAGCTAAGAAAAAATTTAAACAAGGAAAACTATCAAAAAAATCAGGTTATAAAAAAGCAATAGTAACTTTAAAAAAAGGTCAAAGTATTGATCTAACGACAGGAATTTAGCATGGCATTAAAAACATTTAAACCTTACACAAAGTCAAATCGAGGAACTGTTATAGTTGACAAGAGCAAATTATGGAAAGGATCACCATATAAACCTTTAACAAGAGGTCAAAAATCAACCGGTGGAAGAAATAACTACGGCAGAATTACTTCGAGACACAAAGGTGGAGGCGCCAAACACAAATTTCGTATAATTGATTTTTTTAGAAAGAAAAAAAACGTATCAGCCAAAATTGAAAGAATAGAATATGATCCTAATAGGACTTCATATATTGCTCTAATAAAATATGCTGACGAGCAAAGAAATTACATAATTTGCCCTCAAAATTTAAAAGTAGGTGATGAAATTATCTCTGGATCAAAAATTGATATTAAAATTGGTAATTGTTTACAACTTAAAGATATACCTCCAGGAACAATAATACATAACGTAGAATTAATTCCTGGAAACGGGGGAAAACTTGCTAGATCTGCTGGCTCATCAGTAACTTTGTCTGGTCAAGATGGAGATTATGCTATTTTAAAATTGGCATCTGGGGAAACTAGAAAAGTAAGTCTAAATTGTCATGCTACAATCGGAACTGTTTCAAATCCAGATCAAAAAAATATAAAAATAGGTAAAGCTGGAAGAAATAGATGGAAAGGAAGAAGACCTCAATCTCGAGGAGTAGCTATGAATCCAGTCGATCACCCACATGGAGGAGGTGAGGGTAAAACTTCAGGAGGAAGAAGTCCTGTATCACCATGGGGACAATCGGCCAAAGGTTTAAAAACAAGAAGACCTAAAAGAAGTGATAAATTTATATTAACACGGAGAAAAAAAAGAAAGTAAGCAATGACAAGATCTATTTGGAAAGGGCCATTTGTACATTCTAGTTTATTAAAAAAAATTGATAAACTTAAAAATAATCCGACAAAAAAACCAATTAAAACCTGGTCGAGAAATTCTACTATAATTCCAGACTTCGTTGGACATAGTTTTATGATACATAATGGCAAATCTTTTATTCCCATTACAATTTCAGAAGAGATGGTTGGACACAAATTAGGTGAATTTGCACCAACAAGAACATTCAAAGGCCACACCCCAGCAGATAAGAAAGCTGCTGCCGAAAAAACTAGCGCCGCAACTGGAGATAAAGATGCAAAAAAATAGTGTTGAAGTAAAAGCTGTGAACAAAAATGTAAGATCTAGCCCAAGAAAAATATCGCTTGTACTTAATCACATAAAAGGGAAAAAGGTTGATATAGTTTTAAAAGACTTAGACTTTATTAGAAAAAAAATTACTCAAGATATAAGCAAAACTGTTAAGTCCGCAATTGCAAATGCTGAAAATAATTATCAATATGATATTGACAAACTTTATATTAAAGAGGCTTTTGTAGGTAAATCTTTAGTAATGAAGAGATTTAGACCAAGAGCTAAAGGTAGAGCAAGCCCTATTAAAAAACCATTTAGTAGGATTACTATAGTTTTAAGTGAAAGAAAGGAAAAAAAATAATGGGTCAAAAAATTAATCCAATAGGTTTGAGACTCGGTATTAATAGAGGATGGGACTCTACTTGGTATGCTAAAAAAAAAGACTTTGGCAAATTTCTTATAGAAGACTTTAAAATGAGAGAATATATTAAAAAAAATATAACAAACTCTGGAGTTTCTGAAATTATAATTGAGAGATCATCAAAAAAATGTACAGTTTCAATTCACACTTCCAGACCAGGTTTCGTTATTGGTAAAAAAGGTTCTGATATCGAAAAAATAAAAAAGAATTTAATGAAAATAACTGATAGTGAAGTAAATGTTAACATTAAAGAAATCAAAAAACCAGAATTAAACGCTAATTTAGTCGCAGAAAATATTGCTCAACAACTTGTTAAAAGGATAGCTTACAGAAGAGCAATGAAAAGAGCAATGCAATCAGCTATGAGATTAAATGCAAAAGGAATTAAAGTAATGGTTAGTGGCCGATTAGCTGGAAACGAAATTGCTAGAACCGAGTGGTTGCGTGAGGGAAGTATTCCGTCTCATACCTTAAGAGCAAACATTGATTATGGATTTGCTGAAGCGCTGACTACTTATGGTATTATAGGTATTAAAGTTTGGATATACAAAGGTGCTTTATTTGAAAAAGATATAGAAAAAGAAAAAATTGAAAGAGTAAAAAATGTTACAACCAACAAGAACTAAATATAGAAAGGCCTTTAAGGGAAGAATAAGGGGAAAGGCTACTAGAGCAGTAAGCTTAAACTACGGTCAATTTGGTTTGAAAGCTATGCAGCCAGAAAGAGTAATAGGAAAACAAATCGAAGCAGCAAGGGTGGCTTTAACAAGATATATGAAAAGAACAGGTAAGGTATGGACAAGAATATTTCCTAATATACCTGTTTCAAAAAAACCAACAGAAGTTAGAATGGGCAAAGGAAAGGGATCACCAGAATATTATGCCTGTCGAGTAAAGCCAGGTAGAATTATATTTGAAATAGACGGCGTTAGTGAAGAAGTTGCAAGGGAAGCCCTAGGAAAGGCTTCTGCAAAGCTTCCGATTAAAACAAAATTTATAAGCAGGTAACATGACAAAGAAAAAAAAAGAAGATAAAAAACTTACAAAAGATCAAGCAATAAAAAAGCTTGAACTTTTGAAAAAAGATTTATTTAACATTAGGTTTAAAAGGGTGAACAATCAAGTTGACAATCCTGCACAATATAATGAATTAAAGAGAAATATTGCTAGGCTTAATACTAATATAAAGAATATAAAATGACAAAAAAAATTTTAAAAGGGGTAATAACTAGTGCAAAAAACAACAAGACAGTAGTTGTTGAAGTTACAAGAAAATTTGCACACCCATTTTATGGAAAAATTATAAAAAGATCAAAAAAATATCATGCTCATGATGAAAAAAATAAATTTAAAGAAGGAGAATTGATATCTATAGAAGAGTGTAAGCCAATATCAAAGAAAAAAAAGTGGAGAGTAATTGAAAAATGATACAAATACAAACAGAGCTTAATGTAGCAGACAATACTGGCGCTAGAAGAGTAGAATGTATTAAAGTTCTAGGGGGATCAAAAAGAAGATATGCGTCTGTAGGAGACATAATTGTTATAAGTGTAAAAGATGCTATTCCAAAAGGGAAGGTAAAAAAAGGAACAGTACATAAAGCTGTCGTAGTAAGAACCAAAAAAGAAATTTTTAGAAATGATGGATCGAAAATACAATTTGATAGTAATGCAGTAGTATTAACCGACGAAAAAGGCGAGCCAATTGGAACAAGAATTTTTGGACCTGTCACAAGAGAATTACGAGTAAGAGGACATACAAAAATCATTTCATTAGCTCCGGAGGTGCTGTAAATGATGATTTTAAAAAAAGGTTCTCAAGTGAAGGTAATATCTGGAAAAGATAAAGGTAAAACTGGTGAAATTTTAGAAATAGATAGAAAAAAGAACAGATTGAAGATCAAATCAATTAATATGGTAAAAAAACATCTTAAACCAACAAAAGAAAACAAAGGTGGAATTATTTCAAAAGAGAATTTTATACACATGTCAAATATTGAAAATTCTAATTCCAAAAAAAACAATAAGAAAAAGGAAGCTAAAAAATAATGACACCTAGATTGAAAACATTATACGAAAAAGAAATCGTCAAAAATTTAATGAATAAATTAAATTATAAAAACAAGCATCAAGCTCCAAAACTTCTTAAAATTGTGTTGAATATGGGTTTAGGTGAAGAAGCATCAGATGGTAAAAAATTAAAAACAAGCTTAGATGATTTAAGTATGATAACTGGTCAAAGAGCGGTAATTACAAAATTTAAAAAATCTATTTCTAACTTTAAAACAAGAAAGGGTCAAAGTGCTGGTATAAAGGTAACTTTAAGATCTCATAAGATGTACGAGTTTGTTGATCGATTAATCAATATTGCTTTACCAAGAATAAAAGATTTTAGAGGTTTAAAGGCAAGTGGAATTGACAAATCCGGTAATTATAGCTTTGGAATTAAAGAACATATTGTATTTCCTGAAGTAAATTTTGATAAAGTGGATAAAATTAGAGGTCTTGATGTTACTATTGTAACTTCAAGTAATTCTAAAAAAGGAACATTTGAATTACTTAAAGAATTTAATTTTCCTATAACTGATAAAAAAACGAGGTAGCTATGGCAAAAAAAAGTTCTATACAAAAAAATCTAAAACGAATGAAAATGGTAGATAAATTTGCGAAAAAAAGAGAAAAATTAAAAAAAATAATTAAAAATAAAAAGTTAGAATTATCAGAAAGATTTGCAGCTCAGTTAAAGTTAGATAAGCTGCCAAAAAATTCATCAAAAGTAAGAGTAAGAAATAGGTGTGGAATTTCAGGTAGACCGCATGGATATTATAGAAAATTAAAAATTTCCAGAATAGCTTTAAGAGACATGGCTTCAGCTGGAAAAATACCTGGTATTATTAAATCAAGTTGGTAGGAGGAATATGAGTATTGTTGATCCAGTAGGAGATATGTTTACGAGAATACGAAATGGTCAAATGAGGAATTTGAATACTGTGGATGTACCCGCATCTAAATTTAGATCTAAAATATTAGATATTTTAAAATCTGAGGGCTATATCAATAATTATTATTTAGAAAATAAAGAAAATAACAAAAAAATTATCAAAGTAAATTTAAAATATTACGAAGGAAGTCCAGTAATAAAAGAAATAAAAAGAATTTCTAAACCAGGTAGAAGGGTTTATTCTAGAGCAACTAGTATTCCAAAGATTCAAAATGGTTTAGGATTGGCTATTATATCTACATCCCAAGGCGTTATGTCAGATATAGATGCCAGAAAAAATAATGTAGGTGGCGAAATAATTTGCAAGGTGTTTTAATGTCAAAAATTGGAAAAAAAAATATAATTTTACCCAAAGACACTTCAATTAAAGTTGAAGGTGAGAAAATAAATGTAAATGGACCAAAAGGTTCTAAAATACTTTATATAAATGATAAAGTTTTCAATTCGGTAGTAAACGAAAAAAATGAATTTAACATATCTCCGAAAGATAAAAAAACAGATGATAATAAAATCAGCCTCATGTGGGGAACTTATAGGAGTTTGATTTATAATGCTGTAATTGGTGTATCAAAAGGACATGAAAAGATTTTAGAACTTAATGGAGTAGGTTTTAGAGCAAACTTAAAAGGGGATACTTTAAATTTACAAATAGGTTTTAGTCACGACGTAAATTTCAAAATTCCAAAAGATTTAAAAATAACAGTCGAAAAACAAACCATAATTAAAATTAATGGAGTAGATAAAGAGCTTGTTTCTAAAATAGCTTCAGATATAAAAGCTCTCAAACCAATAGAACCATATAAGGGCAAAGGCATTAAAGAGAAAAATCAATATGTTTTAAGAAAAGAAGGTAAAAAGAAATAAATGAAAAAACTCAATTCTAAAATAAAAAGAAAGAAAAGAAATAGAAAAAAAATGAGAGATGTAAATAGCTCAAAACTAAGAATTACTGTTTTCAAATCTATCAGAAATATATCCGTACAAATTATTGATGATAAAATTTCAAAAACTATTGTTTCAGCTTCGTCTACAGAAAAAGAGATGAAGAAAACAAAAACAAAAAAAACTGAGATATCTAACGCTCTCGGTCAACTATTAGCAAAAAGAGCTAGTGATAAAAAGATTAATAACGTTTACTTTGATAGAGGTGGTTACAAATATCATGGTAGAGTTAAAGCTTTAGCAGAGTCTCTTAGAAAAAATGGATTAAAATTTTAATGATTGAAACTGAATTTAAAGAAAAATTAGTGGCGATAAATAGAATAACTAAGGTAGTCAAAGGGGGACGTAGATTTGGTTTTGCTGCCTTAGTAGTTGTTGGTAATCAAAAAGGTTCTATTGGAATCGGTTCAGGCAAATCAAAACAGGTCCCTGATGCTATTAAAAAAGCCACTGAAGTTGCAAAAAGGAACCAGATTAAAATTCCCTTGAAGGACGGAAGGACACTTCATCATGATGTTAAAGGTAAAAATGGATCTGGAAAGGTTTTTATGAGATCAGCACCTGCAGGGACAGGAATTATTGCAGGCGGTGCAATTAGATCTGTATGTGAGGTATTAGGAATTCAAGATGTTGTTGCAAAGTCTCTGGGCTCTGCAAATCCACACAATGTTTTAAAAGCATGTGTAAATGGACTAAAATCTCAAACCTCACCAAAAATTCTTTCTAATATTAGAGGGAAAAAAATTTCGGAAATCATTTCAAAACGTGAGAATAAATAATGAAACTAAATAATCTTTCCAAAACTCACTCAAAAAAAATACGACCTGGAAGAGGAATAGGCTCAGGAAAAGGGAAAACATCTGGAAGAGGGCATAAAGGACAAAAATCTAGGTCTGGGGTTGCTATTAAAAGTTTTGAAGGTGGTCAAATGCCTCTTTTTAGAAGATTGCCAAAAAGAGGTTTTAAATCATTTAAAAAAAATGATACTGCAATTTTAAACCTTTCAAATATTCAAAAGTTTTACGAAGAAAAAAAGATTAATTTTGACAACCCTCTAGATCTAAAAATATTTCAAAATAAAAAAATCATATCTAAAAAATACGCTAAATTAAAAATCTTAGGTCAGGGTGAACTCAAAAACAAAATCACTTTAACAACAAATTATGCGTCCAAACAAGCAAAAGAAAAGATAGAGAAAATTGGCGGTAAGTTGAATTTAATAAAATAAAATTATGTCTAGTGAAAGTTTAAATACTGGTGCTTTTAGTCATGCTACAGATCTAAAAAACAGAATATTTTTTACAATATTTTTACTAATTATTTATAGATTAGGCACATATGTGCCATTAGCTGGAATAGATCCGGACGCGCTTAAAGAAATCATGTCCACAAGTCAAAAAGGATTGCTAGGGATGTTTAATATGTTTTCTGGAGGGGCGGTCACTAGAATGGCCATATTTGCCTTAGGTATAATGCCTTATATTTCCTCATCAATTATAGTTCAGTTATTGACAGGGACATCTGACTACTTCAAAAATTTAAAAGAGCAAGGGGAAATTGGAAGAAAAAAAATTACTCAAATTACAAGATATGGAACTGTCTTAATTGCAGCTCTTCAAGGTTATGGAGTAGCTGTAGGAATTGAAAATGCAGGAAACCTTGTATCAGACCCTGGTATGTACTTTAGAATTACTACTACAATTTCGTTAGTTGCTGGTACCACATTTTTAATGTGGTTAGGGGAACAAATCACATTGAGAGGAATAGGAAATGGTATATCTCTCATAATTTTTTCTGGAATAGTTGCTGAAATACCAAGAGCTTTAGCTTCAACCTTTGAGCTAGGAAGAACAGGTGCGTTGTCAGCAGTAATGATTGTTGGAATTTTCATCTTAGTAATTATAACAGTATTGTTTATAGTCTTTTTTGAAAGAGCAGTTAGAAAAATTCTTATAAATTATCCAAAACGACAAATGGGAAATAAAATATATGGTGGAGAGTCATCGCATTTACCCTTAAAAATAAATACCGCTGGTGTTATTCCAGCAATATTTGCTTCTGCCTTACTGCTTTTACCTATGACATTAAGTAATTTTGGTTTTTCGAACTCTGATCTTTTTATGAATATTTCTTCGTTATTTTCCCAAGGACAACCTCTTTATATGGGCTTATATGCATTTGGAATAATTTTCTTTTCTTTTTTTTATACCTCTATCGTGTTTAATCCAAAAGAAACTGCAGAAAATTTGAGAAAATATGGAGGATACATTCCTGGAATAAGACCTGGAGAAAGATCAGCAGAATATATTGAGACTATCTTAACGAGATTAACAACTATAGGAGCATTATATTTGACAATAGTTTGTTTGATGCCAGAATTTTTAATTGCAAAATATCCTATTCCTTTTTATCTCGGAGGAACTTCAATATTAATTGTTGTAGTAGTTGCGATGGACACGGTAACACAAGTACAGACTCGGTTAATGAGTTCTCAATACGAATCTTTAATAAAAAAAGCTAAATTCGGGAAATAGTTAAATGAACTTAGTTATTTTTGGACCACCAGGGGCAGGTAAGGGCACTCAATCTAAATATATGGTGGAAAAATTTAATATGTTTCAATTATCTACTGGTGAATTTTTGAGAAATGAAATGTCAAAAAATACTGGAATAGGGAAAAAAATCTCCTCTGTTATAAATTCAGGAAATCTAGTTTCAGACCAAATAGTTTCAGATTTAATAGAAAAAGTTATATCTAACGATAAATATCAAAACAAAATTATTTTTGATGGATATCCAAGAAATTTAAACCAAGCAAAAAATCTAGACTATTTGTTGAAAAAATATAATCAAAAAATAAATATTGTTTTAAAATTATCTGTAAGTTTGGAAACAATAAAAAATAGAATTTCTAAAAGACGAAAACTTGAAAATAGATCTGACGATGGCGACGAAATTGCAGTTAAAAGATATGAAACTTATGAAAAATCTATTGAACCTGTAATCGAATATTATAAAAAATTGAATTTACTAAAAGTTGTCGACGGCGAAAGACCGATTGATCAAATAAATAAAGAAATAAGCGAAATTATTGACTTTGTATAGGGTTGACATTGTTCGATAACGCCATATAAATAGCACATTTAGAAATAAACCCTATAAAATATGGCTCGTATAGCAGGAATAAACATTCCACAAAATAAAGTTGTTAGTATAGCATTAACATACATACATGGCATCGGTTTACATTCTTCAAAAAAAATATGTAAAAAACTTGAGATTTCTCAAAGCACTAGAGTAAACCAATTGACGGAAGAACAAGTTCTTAAAATAAGAGAATACATCGACGCAAATCACAAAGTTGAAGGAGATTTAAGAAGAGAGATATCGGTTAATATAAAAAGATTAGTTGATTTGGCTACTTATCGAGGTAGTAGACATAAAAAAAAATTACCTGTTAGAGGCCAAAGAACTCACTGCAATGCTAGAACAAGAAAAGGTAAGGCAATAGCTATCGCAGGAAAAAAACTTACTCCTTTGAAAAAATAGTAATTTAATATGGAAAAGAAAAAAACAGATAAAACAGACAAAGCTGATATCAAAAATCAAGAAGTTTCAAAAAAAGAAACTCAATTTAAAAAGAAAAAAAAAGTTAAAAGGAATATAACTTCAGGAATAGCGTTTGTTAATTCAACTTTTAATAATACCATAATCTCTATTGCCGATGAAACTGGAAATGTTGTTTCCTGGTCATCTGCAGGAGCGAAAGGTTTTAAGGGATCAAGAAAATCTACACCTTACGCAGCCCAAGTTGCAGCAGATGATGCAGGCGCCAAAGCTTACGAAATGGGTTTGAGAACTTTATCTGTACAAGTAAAAGGACCTGGCTCTGGAAGAGAAACAGCTTTAAGATCACTTCAGTCAAGGGGTTTTAAAATTTTATCTATTAAAGATACCACGCCAATGCCTCATAACGGAACAAGACCGCCAAAAAAAAGGAGAGTATAATAATGCAATCAGGAACAAATATTGTTGATAAAAATTGGAAAGATCTAATAAAACCTAATAAACTTGATATTACAAGCAACAATGACAAATCAGTAGCTAAAGTAGTAGCGGAACCATTAGAAAAAGGATTCGGGCAAACAATAGGGAATACTTTAAGAAGAATTTTATTATCGTCTATTCAAGGAGCGGCGGTAACCGCTATTCAAATAGATGGAGTGCTACATGAATTTTCATCTATAAAGGGAGTGAGAGAAGATGTAACTGATATCGTTTTAAATGTAAAAAATCTTGCAATTAAATGCGAGTCAAATAGTCAAAAAAAAATAGTACTAGATGTTAAAGGACCAAAAGAAGTTAAAGCAAAAGATATTACTCTTGTTTCAGAAGTTGAAATACTTAACCCAGAACAGACTATATGCAATGTTGATGAAAAAACAAATTTCCATATGGAGCTTTTTGTCAATTCTGGTAAAGGATACGTGCCTGCTCCAAAAAACAGATCTGAAGACAGTCCATTAGGATTAATTTCTATCGACTCTCTATTTAGTCCTGTTAAAAAAGTTTCTTTTTCAATCGAAAATACAAGAGCAGGAAGTGCACTAGATTATGACAAGTTGATTATGAATGTTGAAACAAACGGAACCGTTGCTGCAGAAGACGCCATAGCTTATTCTGCAAGAATTTTTCAAGATCAATTGTCAATGTTCGTAAATTTTGACGATCCTAAAGAAGTTATAAAGGAAGTTAAATCCTCCGAACCAGAGTTTAACAAAAATCTTCTTAAAAGAGTTGAGGAGCTGGAACTATCAGTTAGATCAATGAATTGTTTAAAAAACGATAATATTATTTATATTGGAGACTTAGTTCAGAAAACTGAGCCTGAAATGTTAAGAACTCCAAATTTTGGTCGAAAATCCTTAAATGAAATTAAAGAGGTATTAAACACCATGTCTTTATATTTAGGTATGGAAATTCCAAATTGGCCACCTGATAATATTGCTGAAATGTCCAAAAAACTTGAGGAAAACAACTATTAAATGAGACACAATTTAGGTTATAGAAAATTAAATAAAACTACCGAACATAGAAAAGCATTATTTAAAAATATGTTAAATTCATTAATAAAGTACGAACAGATTATAACTACACTTCCAAAGGCAAAAGAACTTAAACCCCAAATTGACAAGGTTATCACAATTGGAAAAAAAAATGATTTGAATAATAAAAAAAAATTATTTTCGAAACTACAAAACCAATCATCCGTTAAAAAAGTATTTAACGAATTATCAAAAAGATATAGCAAGAGAAATGGCGGTTACTCAAGAGTTTTAAAAGCTGGATTTAGAACAGGTGATGACGCACCTATGGCAGTGATAGAATTAGTTGACAGAAATATAGAAGCAAAAAAAGTTGATAAACCAAAAAAAATAGAAAACAAAGATAAAAAAGATCCAGAAACAGCTCAAGCAGCAGGTAAATAAAGTATCTTTTACATGCCAGATAAGTTTATAGTTAACAAAAGTTACAACAAATCCCGTTTTGATAAATGGTTTAGAGACGAGGTTATAGATTTACCCAACTCATTAATCCAAAAACTTTTGAGAAAAAATAAAATTAAAGTAAACAATAGAAAAATAAAATCTTCATTTAGACTTACAGAAGGTGATAGAGTTTCGATATTCAACTTAAGAAAGTACAAACCTACAGACCTAAAAAAAAAAATTCAATATTTTCCTTCAATCAAAGAGAAAAATAGATTTGAAAATTTTGTTATTTATAGCGACAATGATTATATTATAATTAACAAGCCAAGAGGTATAGCAGTTCAATCAGGCACTAATAACCTAAAAAATATAGTAGACACTATAAAAAAAACAAAATATTTTGAACACTCAAAACCTTACATTGTCCACAGACTAGATAAAGAGACATCTGGTATTTTTTTAATAGCTAAAAATAGAGAGTCAGCACAATTTTTTACATCCTTATTTAGAATTAGAAAAATTCACAAGACTTATCTAGCAATAGTAAAAGGTGAAGTTTCAAAAAGTTTAAAAAAAATGGAAGATTTTCTAGAATATTTTGAAAAAAATAAGAAAATTAAATTAAAAGCGATAACTTTTCTAAGAGTGCTCAAATCAAATAACAAATATTCTTTATTAGAATTAAATCCTAAAACAGGTAGAAAACACCAGTTAAGAAAACAATTATATATGCGAGGCTTTCCTATAGTTGGCGATCAAAAATATAATATAAGAACAAACAAAAATTTAAAATACCAATCAATGCTTTTACATTCATTTAAATTAAAGTTCATAAAAAATGATAAAAAATTTAGCTATAAAGCTGAACCAGATAATGATTTTAAAAAAAAATTAAATTCATATTTTTAGAAAATTTTTAGTAAAAATATCTTTAATATATTTGTTTATGTCATTTGTTTTCTTAACTCCCAAATTATGAAATGAAGTAATCATTTCATTGCTCAAACCACATGGAATAATTTTGTTATATTTAGACAAATCATTATTTATATTTATGGAACATCCGTGATATGCAATCCATCCTTTAACTTTAATTCCTATAGCTGATATTTTTTTATTTTTTACCCATATACCAATATTTTTCCTATCAGCTCTCGCATTTATATTATAATGCTTTAAAAGTTCGATTATACTTTCTTCTATAATCTTTATAAACAACCTAATGTCTTTTTTTCTTTTATTTAAATCTATTACAAAATAAACAATTCTTTGACCTGGATTGTGTAAGGTAATTTTTCCTCCTCTATTCGTTTTTACAACTTTAATTTTTTTGTCTAAAATATCATCTTTGTTTGATCTGATTCCCCCGGTGTATGTAGTTGGATGTTCTAAGATCCAAATTAATTCTTTTTTTAAGCCTTTTTTTACCTCTTCTACTCTTTTTTCAAGAATAAACATTGCCTTTTTATAAGGTATCCTGCTTTTGCTAATTTTGACTTCGATGCTCATTTAATTTGAATTTTATCATTTAATGAATTATTAGTCTCAAAAAAAGAAATCAAGGATTTTTATGAGTTTAATTAAAT
>MDTB01012883.1_pt1 | contig 13131 bp, 15 predicted proteins | sample 811161 | NCBI WGS metagenome assembly MDTB01 (sample SAMN05326650, study PRJNA326480) | marine metagenome | isolation source: seawater | place: Mediterranean Sea | collected 2009 | reverse complement strand
TCTCCCATGCCTTAAGACAAAGTACCATCGGCGCAGAAGGGCTTGACTTCCGAGTTCGGAATGGGATCGGGTATTACACCTTCGCAATAATCACCAGGCTCAAGATTTATATTAAAAAAAATATAAAATGCAATACAATTATAAAATAATTTAAATTGATAAATTGATTGAAGAACCAGAATTTACCATTAATGAGTATTTAGTTTTGATTTTTTTTGAAAATTTTCTTTCAAACTCTAATGTTTTTTTACCCATCGTAATTCTACCAGATTTAAGGATTTTAATCCCTTGATTTAAGTCATTTTTAGTAAAAGCATTATCTAATAGTGAATAAATATATTTTCTTTTTCTTGGAAGTAATATTTTATGCTGATATTTATCCACTTTAATTTATATTTTTTTAAAATATTTAAGGGTAAGATCAAACGCCTCGTCAAAATTATGACGAGATATCCATCCATATTTTTTTGCTGCTGTAATATCTAAACATTTTCTAGGCATTCCATCTGGTTTAGTTTTATCATATTTTATTTTTAATTTTACTTTAAATTTTCTCATTAGAAATTTGGCATACCAATCAATAGAAAAATCTCGCCCAATACCTATGTTTAGATATGGTTGTTTTATATTTTTTTTCATAAAGAAAAAAACAGCATCTGCGAAATCATCTACAAACATAAGTTCTCTTTTTGCTTTTCCAGTTCCAAAAATTTTTAAAACCTTAAGATTTTTTTGCTTAGCTATAAATATTTTTTTAAATAATGCTGGATAAAAATGAGATGTTTTTAAATCATAATTATCATTTGGTCCATATAGGTTGGGGGGCATTAAACTTTTAAAATTAACTTTATTAATTTGACTGTAATATTCACACATTTTAAGCCCAGCAATTTTTGCAATTGAATATGCATCATTAGTTTCTTCTAATTTTCCAGTCAAGAGATATTCTTCCTTCATAGGTTGTTTGCAAAACTTAGGATAAATACAGCTTGATCCAAGTAAAAACAAATTCTTTACTCCTGCTAAATAACTGCCATGAATGATGTTATTTTGAATTTGTAAATTTTCGTAAATAAATTTATCTTTAAATTTAGCATTTGCTAAAATCCCGCCAACTTTTGCTGCTGCAATAATTACGAAATACGGTTTTTTTTTTTTTAAAAAAGATAATGTTTTACTTTGATTTATTAGATCTAGTTTTTTTCTATCAGCAATAATAATATTTTTATACCCCTCTTTCAGAAGTTTACGATATATTGCAGAGCCTACCATGCCTTTATGACCAGCAATAAATATTCTACTTTTTTTATTTAATTTCATTTAAGATTTTTTAGTTCTTCATGAATCATGTCTTTTATCAAGTCATTTAGGTTATACTTTGGTTTCCAATTTAATTTTTTCCTTGCTTTTTTTGCATCTCCTAAAAGATTATTGACTTCTAGAGGTCTATAATAAACTTTATCACAAGCAACTAAAACTTCTCCTTTAGAACTAAATGCTTTCTCGTTAATTCCTTTACCCCTCCAATACAGCTTAATATCTAAACTTTTCGATACTAAATTGATAAAATTTTTAACTGATGTTTGTTGACCTGTAGCAATTACGAAATCCTCAGGTTTTTTTTTCTGCAACATTAACCACATGGCGTTAACATAATCTTTTGCATGGCCCCAGTCCCTTTTAGAATATAAATTACCTATATATAACATTTTTTGTTTTTTTTTTTTATTCTACAAAGAGCTTGAATAATTTTTTGAGTAACAAAAGTTTCCCCTCTTCTTGGACTTTCATGATTAAATAAAATTCCATTACAAGCATAAATTCCATATGCTTCTCGATAATTTATAGTAATCCAATGCGCGTAAAGTTTAGCTACACCATAAGGACTAGCTGGGTGAAAAAATGTTTTTTCATTTTGTGGAGTCTTTTCGTTTAAACCATATAGTTCTGATGTTCCAGCTTGATAAAATTTTGTCTTTTTTTCTAATCCATTAAACTTTATAGCTTCTAGTATTCTTAACGCACCTAAAGCGTCAGCATTAGCTGTATATTCTGGGGACTCAAAAGATACTTGAACATGCGATTGTGCAGCCAGGTTGTAAATTTCGTTTGGCTTAATTTGATTAATAAGTCTTGTAACAGATAAAGAGTCTGTGATATCTCCATAATGAAGTATAAATGTTCTTTTATTTAAGTGGGGGTCTTGGTAAATATGATCAATTCTACCTGTGTTTATTGATGAAGATCTTCTTTTAACTCCATGAACAATATAATTTTTTTTTAATAATAATTCTGCCAGATAAGATCCGTCTTGGCCTGTAACACCAAAAATTAAAGCTTTTTTTTTCATTTATAAATTAGTTAATTTTTCTATTAAAAAAATACTTAACAATTTCAATTAGTATTAGCAATCCATCTTTTAAAGCATTCACTTTTTTTTTACCGCCAATTCTTTCCCTTTCATAAGATGGTAAACAAATTAAATCCATTTTATGATATTTTGCTTTTATTGGTATCTCTACACATATCCGAAAATCTGAATTTTGAAGGTTAAGTTTTTTAAATGAAGAAGTCTTACCAAGAATATAAGTATAAAGTATGTCGGTAATTTTTAGATTATATAGTAAGTTTCCCATAAAAGTAAAAAAATAGTTTCCTATTAAAGTGACTATATTATCATCATCACTGCCTCCTCCGGGTTTTTGATATCTGGATCCAAAAACTAGATCTCTTTTTTTACATTCATTTATCATTTCTGTTAAATATTTTGGGTCCATTGAACCATCTGCATTTATTATACAACAATACTCTGTATTTGTTTTGCTAATACCTTCAATTAACGCGTTCCCATACCCATTATTTGTTTGTTCTAAAATTTCAACATTTTTAAAATCTTTAATAGCATTTTTAGTTTCAACATCTTCTTTCTGTAAAACAATTAATTTTTTATATTCTAAATTTTCTATTTCTTTTAAGAATATAGGAAGAGACTCTACTTCTTTTTTAGTCGGTATTAAAAGTGTTAAATCTGTCATTAATCTAATTGATTATTACTATATATATATTCAAATGTTTTCCTAAAGAACATTTTTATTTTGAAAACCTTTTTAAAATTATTCTTTTTAAGATAATTATCCACATCAGAGTATTTGTAATCTTTTTTTAACATATCGTGAAAATGGTGCTCAAAATAAATAAATTTTACTTTTTTTAAGAGTTTTTCTGAACCTTTAATTACATTAAAATCATATCCTTCAGTATCAATTTTAAGAAGGTTAATTATTTTAAATTCATTGTAATCTATTATATTATCAAGAGTGTTGATTTTAATTACTATTTCGGAAAAAGATTTTTTTTTATTTAAATTAAAAAAATTTAGATAAAGATTTTTTTTTTTAAAATAATTCGATTTTTCGTTAATGTCAACTACGGTTGACGATTCGGAGTCATAATGTTTTTTAAATTTAATTAAACCATTTTGGTTTCCTATGGCAGTGTTATAAATTTTCAAGTTTTTAAAATTTTTAGTTTTCTCTTTAAGAATTTCAAAATTTTCCTTATCAGGTTCGAAAGCAAGTATTCTATCAACAAAAAAGTTTTTTTTAAAAAAAAAAATACTTTCTCCTTGATGCGAACCAACATCTACTAGAACAGAAATTTTACCTTTATTTTTTTTTACAAGGAAATCAGAAACTTTTTTTTTCTTTAAATTATCAAAGTATAGTAAAAATAGTTTAGCTAGTTTATAGTACATTGTTTAATGTTAATATTTTTAATATATATATATTATTACGCAAAAATAATTAGTAAAATTTAAATATGGCACTTGTAAGTGTAATTATACCTTATTATAAAAAAATAAATTTTATACAGAAAACCATTCAATCTGTTTTAGATCAAACATTTAAAGATTTTGAAATTATTATTATTTATGATGATAGCAAATGTGATGATTTAAAGATTATTAAAAATTTTATTGTAAAGTATCCAAAAATCAAAATTATAAAAAATGAAAAAAATCTCGGAGCTGGAATTTCTCGAAATATTGGAATGCAGAACGCATCAGGAAAGATTATTGCTTTTTTAGACTCTGATGATTATTGGTTGCCTCAAAGGTTAGAGAAACAAGTAAAATTTATGATGCAAAATAAATATAATTTTACTTTTTGCAATTATAAAAAGATTTTTAATAAAAAAAAAAAAATTGAAGTTACCAGTAAAAATAAAAAGATTTCTTATAATGATCTTTTAAATGATTGTGAAATTGGTCTATCAACAGTGTTATTGAGTAAAAGCATTATTGAAAATAATTTATTTCCCCCTTTAAAAACAAAAGAAGATTATGTTGCTTGGTTAAAAATTACAAAAAAAAATATTTTTGCATATAATTACCCAGAATATTTAGTCGAATGGAACTATAATAAGTACCAGTTATCATCCAATTTTTTTCAAAAAATAATTGATGGTTTTAGAGTTTATTTTATTTATTTAAAATTAAGCTTATTTAAATCAATATTTTATCTTTTTTTATTAGGCTTTAACTCAATTAAACGAAAATTTTAAAAGACTTATTTTTTTAGAAAATAATAAACAGTCATATATAAAATTATGTTTATAATAATTACAAAAATAAGTATTTCAGAATTATAAAGATATTTTACAGAAATTAAAAAGCATATACAATTATATAAATTTATAATAGATGAAGTAAGTAAATGTAAAATAAGATTATTTTTTATATCTGAACTAATTTTAAATTTTTTATATATTAAATGATGCAAATGGTGTGTATCAGGTTCATATGTTTTTATATATTTAAATGATCTTCTAATCATTGAAAATAATAATTCAAAACATGGATACCACAATAATACTATTACAAAATATGGAGAAATTGCATTATTAGCCCCTGAAAAATTTATTAGAAATACTCCAAAAAATAATGAAAGTGTGTAAGAACCTGAGTCACCTAAGTATATTATTCCAAAAACATTTAGTAACAAAATTGTACTTAATATAATAATTAAATTAAGAAGAATTTCATTGTTTAAACTAAAGCCATAAAAATTAAATAATAAAATGAGTAAAACTATTAAAAAATATCCAGTTGTATTGCAATTTATACCATCTATAAAATTCGAACCATTTATTAGCACCAGCAAACAAAAAGATACGAAAAAAATATTTACTAACGAATTTTTTAGTAATTCATCAAATAAAGCTATTTTTGTAGAATTTATTTCAAGATTTAAATAATTTACAAAATAAATAATTACAACTAATTGTATTAAGAATCTTAAACTTGCACTATTAAATTTTTTTAAATCAGATAGAAGTCCTAAAACAAAAATAAAATTATAAAATAAGCATAAAGCTATATTTTTTTCTACTGAGAGGTAATAATAATTTAGAAAAATAATAAGAAAAATGCCACCAATTAAATAACTCTTATTAAATGATGAAAATTTTTTATGATCTTCCGATTTTTTATCTAGCAATATATTAAATTTTTTACAAACAAATAATGAAATTATTGAAAATAAAAAATAGAAAAATATAAAATTAACATGCATTTTGTATATTATATCAATATAATTAATTTACAGATATATATTAAAAATCATAATAATGGAAAAAAATAAGCTATCAATTATTACAGTTGTTAAAAACTCAAAAACAAATATTGAAAAAACAATTAAAAGTGTTTTGGATCAAAATTATAAAAACCTAGAATATATAATTATTGATGGTAATTCAGATGATGGAACTCTCGAGTTATTAGATAAATATAAGGATAAAATATCATTAATTGCCAGCGAAAAAGATCAGGGCATATGGGATGCGATGAATAAAGGTATTAAATTGGCAACAGGAAATATTATAGGATTTTTAAATTCTGGTGATATATACTATCCAGATGCACTACATACTGTTAATAGATATTTTTCGAGTAAAGATGTTGATTTTATTTTTGGCAGTGTTGAAAAATATAAATTGATGCACGGTTTTAAACCTTGGAAAATAAAAGTAAGTTTTGGTTTTTACACATCACATTCGATTGGTTTTTTTATAAAAAACACTAAGCATAAAGAGGTTGGTCTTTATAACACTGAATTTTTGAGTGCTGATCTTGATTTTTTTTATAAAATGATTGTAAATCACAAAATGAAAGGGGTAGCAACCAAGTCTAATGAAATATTAGGAAAATTTGAAAAAGGGGGGTTTTCCTCTAAAATAAATTATATAGACCACTTAATTGATCTTAATAAAATTAGAATTAACAATAATCAAAGTAAGTTTTTGGTATATTTTATTTTTTTCGTCAAAATATTAAAAAAACCAATCAAATTTTTATTGGCTTTAAAAAAATAAAGTTCAAATAATTATAGAGTTTTAAAATTTTTTTTAAACTCTATAAAGTTCATTAATAACTTATCTCTTTTTGATAAAATTGGTTTTTTTGCTATCCATTTATTTTTTATTTTAATATCGTCAAACCTTATTCCTAGCTCATTTCTTTTATCTCTGTATTTTTCTAGATGATACAGGATCGTACATTTATTTGATATACATTCATAACCATGGCCATAAAAATTGGGGACAAAAAGCATATCACCCTCTTTTAAAATAAATTTATAAACTTTTCCAAAATACCTCGACTTTTTTCTTAGGTTAACGACAACATCTAATATTGTTCCATCAATAACATGAATTAATTTAGTTTGTTTATTTTTTAATTGAAAATGTAATCCTCTAATTACATTTTTTTTTGATTTTGCAATTGCCGTAAAATTTAAATTTAAACCAAATTTTTTATTTAAATAAACTTCCTGAAAATATCCTCTTTTATCAAAATATTTTTTTGGTGTAATTTTAATTGGACGATTTACTAAAGACAAATTAATTTTTTTCATTATTAATTGTAATAATTTTTAATGGTTTTTATTATATATTTTATTTCAGATAATTTATGCTCTTCAGATATGGGTAAACTTAATAGTTTGTCCCCCAATTTAAAACTGTTTTTCAATTTTTTTTTATATTTAAAAAATTTAAGCTCATTTAACATATATGGATAATGTATCATTGTTTCAATCCCATTTTCATATAAATATTTTTTTAATTTATCTCTATCTTTTACTCTAATTACAAATTGGTGATAACTATAAATATTATTTTTAAACCTATTAAATGTATAAATAGTTTTAATTTTTTTCAAATCATTAAAATAAATTTCGGCAAATTTACTTCTTTTTTTTATTACATTTTTATAGGTTTTAAGTTTAATATTTAAAATTGAAGATTGTAAACTATCTAATCTTGAATTTCTTCCAGAAAATTTATGATCATATTTAAATAAAGCTCCATGTGCTCTTGCTCTTAAGCAGTAATCTGCTATTTTTTTAGAGTTTGTAATTATTCCACCTCCATCACCAAATGCACCAAGATTTTTGCCTGGAAAAAAACTAAACGTTCCAATATCACCAAAATTACCTACATGCTTATTATTAATTTTAGATCCATGTGCTTGAGCGCAATCTTCTATTAACTTAATATTTTTATTTTTAATAATTTGTTTAATTTTATTCATTCTTGCTGGATTGCCATATAAGTGGACGGCTATAATTGCTGAAGTGTTTTTATTAATTTTTTTTTTAAGATCTTCTAAATCAACTGTATAGTCATCAAGAGATATATCACAAAAGACTAGTTTATATCCATTATTTATAACTGCTTCTGCTGTAGAGATCCATGTATTTACTGGAACTATTATTTCACTACCTTTTTTTAAATTTAGGGAATTTACTGCAATTTCTAAAGCATCTGTTCCATTTGCTACACTTATACAAAATTTCGAACCAGTATATTTTTTAAAACTATTCTCGAAATTTTTTACCTCTGGGCCTCCAATAAAATTTGAATTAACTATAAGATTTTTGATTTTTGAAAAAATCTTTTTTTTATTTGGTGCCAACTTGTATAAATTTGTGAATTTAACTTTCATAATTTAATAAATGTTATATGAACAAAGTAATATTTATATGATTATTTGATAATTATAATAATACAACTAAAAAATGTTTTAATATTTCACACATTAGTTTATATTTTAAATATAAATCAAAACAATTTACCTTGAATAAATTGAAAAAAAAAAATTTAGTAACCGGAAAAACAAGTAGATTTTGCCGATATTTAAAGCAAAATCTTTATTCTGATAATATTTTTTATTCATCAAAAAAAGAATTTAATATTTTAAACATCAAGAATATGGAAAATTATGTGAGAAAAAAAAAGATAAATTATATTATTCATACTGCAGGTTTATCGCGGCCTATGTCTATTCATGATAATCAAATTTCAGAAAGTATTACTTTAAATATAATCGGAACTGCAAATTTAGTAAAAGTATGTGAAAAATATAATATAAAATTAATATATTTTTCTACTAATTACGTTTATCCTGGAACAAAAGGAAATTATAACGAAAGTTCCGCACTTAAACCCATCAACAATTATGCATGGTCAAAGCTTGGGGGTGAAGCCTCCGTTCAAATGTATAAGAATTCGCTGATATTAAGAATGTCAATGACTGATTATCCTTTTGTACACAAAAAAGCCATATCTGGTGCCGTTTCGAGTTTTATATTCAACTATAATGTAGCTAAAATTGTACCACATCTTTTAAACTATAGAGGGGTAATTAATATTGGGGGTAAGACTAGAGATATCTTAAGTTTTGCAAAAAAATTTACTAATAAAAAAATAGCAAAAATAAATTTTAAAAAAGTAAAGAATTTTCCTAAAAATAGCTCGTTAAATATTAACAAGTTAAATGAAATTTTAAGATACAAACCAAAACTTAAAAAATTAATTCAATAACTGACCTTTTTTATTTTCAATTAAATAAATAGAACATAGCAGAATCATAGAATGGACTGGAGCAAAATATCTATCAGATGCAGTATTAGCCATAAAATATTCTTGTTGTACATTGTGTGCAGATCCTTCAGACATAATCATGATAATACTTAAAATAATAGAGTAGATGATTATTGAAAGGTAACAAAATAAGAATTCTTTTCTTAGAATTATTTTATCTAAATTAATTTTATATATATTAATACTTATGGATTTTGCAAAAATAAAAATGAATACAATTAAAGCTATCATCATTTGTTTGTTAATTAAAATCTTTCCAATTAAATGCAAAATAAATTTAAAATCCAATAAATTTGATAGAAATCTTTCTCCACCATTTAACATTTGACTCGCGGAAGAAGTATCTATCTTTGTATTGGAATATAATAACCAAAGTAAAATTGGAATAAATGCAATTATGACTATTGGTATTAAAAATTTTAAATTAGATATTCTATCTCTAAATATGAAAAAAAATGAAGCTAATATAGATAAAGTTATAATAGAACCTTCAAATTTTATAAGGGTTAAAAAGATTATGTTAAATAATATTACAGTAAGGTACCCAAAGGAGAGACTATTTTTTTTTTGTATGTTAAAAAAATTTTTTAATAATTCTATAAGTAAAATGGAGTAAAGAGCTAATATTGCATCTACTTCTCCATTTATAATTCTTTTTTCGTAAATAAATAAGATTAATATTAATAGAACTAATTTACTTAAAAATTTTTTGCTTATTTTAGCCAAAATTATTAAAGGCGGCAAAGCTAATATTAACGTGGAAAATTTAGGAAATATCTCATTCCAACCATCAACCATAGTTGCTAATGTAGCAGATAAAACAGGTACAAATATTGGATAATCAATATGATTATAATAAGGACTATATGAAAAATAATTATCTAGACTTGATTCATAAAAAATAATTTTTGCATTAAATAGCCAAATAGATCTTGCATCCCAATCTGCTACTGGACTTGATAGAGAAATTAAGCAAAGCAAAACGTAAATTGTAATAATTAGTTTATTCTCTTTAAAATTTTTAATTATTGTAAATAAAAAAATCAAAATTATAAATATTGAGAAAAATAAAAAAAAAATTTTCTCTTTTAAAAAAAAATAAACAAAATAATTTGAGAATATAAATAGAAAATATATGTTTAAATTATTTATAGTTGATAACTTAAATACATTCATAAAGATAAATCTGGTTTAATCGGTCTTTTTGTTTACAATTTAAATTGTTTGTAACTGAAATTACAAATTTGCTGTCATTACTGTATTTTGCAGGATAAGAGCCTTCAATTACTCTTTGGAATATTTTTTGGTGAATTTTTGATTGTTTATGTACATTATCTATCAATAGTTCATTGGATATACTAAATTGTTTCAAATTATTCTTTTTAATTAAAAAAATTATATCTAAAATTTTTTTATTTTTAATGCCGTTTTTAATTCCAATTTCTTTTTGATAGAATTTAAACAAATAATGAAATGAAAAAGAATTTCTATGAGAAATTAAAGTAATTTGTAATAAAATTATTATGTATATGAAAATGATAAAAATATATTTTGAGATTTTCATTAAACTATTTTGTTTTATTAAATGTCTGCCTTAAAAGATCCATTAGAAAACCAAAAAAAATAGAGATGAAAGCAATTAAAATTGATAAACATATAAAAATAAGAACGACTGTTGATTTTTTTATTAAAAATAAAACACCTAAAAGAATGCTGATTAAAAAGAAAAACAAAGATATTAAAAGTGTTAATTTTAGAGGATTGTAATAAATTATAGCCTCTATAATATATTGTAGAGTTCTTAAAGAATCTCGAAAAATTTTCACATGACTTTTACCAACTCTGACATGATACTTAATAGGATGATATCTTACAAATTTTCCTGTTAAAAAATAGGCAAGTGTTAGAGAGGTTGAAAAACTAAATGTATTGCAAAGTTGAGGTAAAAAAGAATTAATTGTCTTTTTTGAAAAAATTCTCATACCAGAATTTATGTCTATAATTTTTGTTCCTGTTGTCCACTCAACTAAGAATTTAAGAACTTTACGCATAAAAAACTTTAAAAGCGATCCATCATAAACCTTCCCCTTTCTTGCTCCTATTACCATATCTAAACCTAATGAATTTTTCGAACTATTAAAATAGATTTCAATAAGTTCCTGTATATGATCAGCTGGATATGTCCCATCGGGATCAGTCATAACAATAGTGTCGAACTTTGCATGTTTAATTCCTGATTTTAGTGCTGCTCCATATCCAAGATTTTGTGGATGAGAAATAAGTTTAGCTTGTGTTTCTTTTATTTTTTCAACACTTTTATCTGTTGATCCATCATTGACAACTATAATTTCGTATTCAAATTTTAGCTTGTCAAGATTATTATTAACTGTTTCTATGTAATCTTTTATGGAGTCTTGCTCATTAAAACAAGGAAGTATTATTGAAATCATTTTATAATATTTAAGTTATTATTTTCTATCCACTGACTTAAACAAATTAAGTTAAATATTTTAAAACTCTCATCGAATTTTCTTTTTTGATGGTTGTTCCAAATCCTATTTAATTCTTTCTTGTTAAAAATATTTAACATTTTATTTGTGTTTATCAAATCATATGCCATATTTCTTACTTTTTTATTTTCAATTAACCATATTCCTATAGGCGCATTAAAACCACTTTTTTTTTTAGTAAAAACTGTTTTGGGTAATTTGTGCTTAAATGTATCTTTTAATATTTTTTTTCTGTTAAACATTTCAAATTTATAATTTACAGGCATCGAAGATACGTACTCCACTAAATTTCTGTCTAAATAGGGTGTTCTCGCTTCTTGTGAATTTGACATTGTAGACCTATCAATTTTGTAAAGGATATCATTTGGTAACCATGATTTAAAATCTATATACATAAATTTATCTAAGTAATTCAATTCTGGCACTAATTCACTTTGATCTTTAAAATATTGTAAAAAATCATAATTAATATATTTTTTAAATTCCTCATTAACGAGAATATTTTTTTCTTTTAATGTAAATATTTCACGCCATAAAACATGAGAGTATAGACTTTGATGTTCTAAGGCAGATAAAAACTTAGATATCCTATAGCCTAAACCAACTTTTGAGAGATTATTATTTTTGTAAATATTAAAAAATTTTAATAAATTATAAATATATTTTGCTGGAATTGGAGGAGTAAATCTTTTTATAAAATCAGCCATATACGTACTATACCCACAAAATAACTCGTCAGATCCATCTCCAGAAAGAATCATTTTTGAATTTTTTGAAGAAAACTTAGATAGATAATACGTTGGTAAAAATGAAGTGTCAGACATTGGTTGATCCATAGCATCAATTATTTTTGGAAAATCGTTTACAAAATTATTTTGTAAAGGTGTATTATATTTAAATATTTCAATTCCTAAAAAATCAGCTACTTTTTTTGCGTCTTTAAACTCATCAAATTTCTTTTCTTCAAAAGAAAAGTTGTGAGCTTTCATTTTGTGATTATCAATATTTTTTAATTGTAGTGATATAATGCTAGAATCAATACCACCAGATAAATATGTGCCATTAGATACATCGCTAATCATTCTTAGTTCTACAGATTTTTTTATCAATTCATTTAGCTTGTATTGTGCATCCTTATAATTATCTTTTGTTTTATTGTTAAAGTATTTTTCTAAAAACCAATATCTAATTGGTTTTACATTTTGGATGTTGTTTTTATTTACTAGTATATAGCTTGCTGGCTCAAGCAAATGTATATTTTTAAAAAATGTTTTATTAGAAATTAAGTAATTTAATGATAGATAAATATTTAGACTTGAAAAATCAAAATTTAAATCCTCTTTTATTTCATTAATAAGAAAAGATTTTATCTCAGAGGAGAAAATAAAACCATATTTTTGTGAAAATTGATAAAATAATGGTTTCTCACCAAACCGATCTCTTGCAATGAATAATTGCTCTTTATTGTTGTCCCAAATTGCTAAAGCAAACATGCCTTCAAATTTATTTAAACAATCTATGCCCCATTTGCTATATGCTTTTAATACAACCTCAGTATCACCATTAGTTTTAAATTTGTAACCTGCTGAGATAAGTTCATTTTTTAATTCAAGAAAATTATATATTTCACCATTAAATATCAAAATATTTTTAGTATTTTGATCAATCATTGGTTGTT
>MDTB01199861.1_pt1 | contig 13132 bp, 14 predicted proteins | sample 811161 | NCBI WGS metagenome assembly MDTB01 (sample SAMN05326650, study PRJNA326480) | marine metagenome | isolation source: seawater | place: Mediterranean Sea | collected 2009 | reverse complement strand
CACTTTCTTAGGTTCGATAAAAGTGCACTAGAATTCTTTTTAAAATGTAAAATGAAAAATATTTTTGACACCAAAATAGCATCAAAAATTGTGAGAACCTATACAGATGCACATGGGTTAAAAAATTTGGTGCAAGAATTTTGCAATAAAAGTTTAGACAAACGTCAAGGTAGCAGTGATTGGAATAAAGACATTAATGATCTTTCAGATAAACAATTGGAGTATGCGGCTAACGATGTAATTTATTTACATAAAATTAAATCAGAGCTAGAAAAAATGTTAATTAGAGAAAATAGAATGGGCTTATTTAAAAGTTGTATAAATTTTTTAGACACAAGAGTTGAGCTTGATCAAAACGGATTTAAATTTGATATTTTTGAACATTAATGAATAAAAGAAGTTACATAAGTTTAGCAAAAAAAGCCGCTAATATTCAAATTAATGAATTAAAAAAAATAAATAAAGTTTTTGATAATTCCTTTGTTAAAGCAGTTGATTTAATTTTAAACTGCAAAGGTAAAATAGTTTTTGCTGGTATTGGCAAGTCAGGATTAATTGGTAGAAAAATTTCAGCAACTTTTTCGAGTGTAGGCATTCCAAGTTTCTTTTGTGATCCTGCTCAAGCCTTACATGGCGATATGGGACAAATAGAAAAAAAAGATATTTTAATTATTTTTTCCTATTCGGGTAATACTTCTGAGCTAACGAACATGCTCAAATATGCAAATCGATGTAGAATAAAGATTATAGGGGTGGCATCTAAGCCTGACAGTCTACTTTTAAAAGCAAGTGATATAAAGATTGTACTACCAAAAGTAAAAGAGTCTGATCTTACTGGAATAGTTCCTACATCTAGTACGTCGATTACAATGTTGTTGGGCGATTGTTTGGCCACAACTGTTATGCATAAAAGAAATTTTTCTAAAGAAAAGTTTAAAGTTTTCCATCCTGGAGGTAACATTGGTGGTTCTCTTCTTTTAGCAAAAGATATTATGGTTACTGGAAATAAACTACCAGTAATAAATTACAAAAAAAAATTAAATGATGCGCTAAAGATCATAAACCAAAAAAAATTAGGTATAGTGGTAATCTTAAAAGGTAAAGATGTAGTTGGGTTAGTCACCGATGGAGATCTAAGAAGAGAAATGAAGTCGTTATCAAAAAATATCAATTTACAAAAGTTTATGACTAAAAATCCTTTGATGGTAAATGAAAATATGCCTGCATCTAAAGCCTTGGCTATTATGAATGAAAAAAAAATTACCAGCTTGTTGGTTGTTTCTGATCAAGATTTCAAGAAAAAGAGCAAAATAAAATTAAAAGGAATTATTCATATACATGCTCTTTTAAAACATGGTCTTTAATGACAGACCGAAAAAAAAAATTACGCTATATTCAATTTTTTTTATTAATACTTGGAATAATTATAATTTACTTAACTTACTACAGCAAAAATACTGAAGAAAAAAATATTATATCTGAAAAAGTAAAAGAAGAAATTACTAAAGAAAAATCTTCGGGGGACGATACTGAAGATCTATTTACAAATATAGAATATTTTGGTCTAGATCGAAATGGTAATAGATATTTATTAAAATCAGAAGAGGCATACCTCGATAAAACAAAAGCTGAAATAGTTTATATGAAAATTGTTCATGCAATTTTCTACTTTAAAGATGATACCATTCTTTATGTCTGGTCAGATAAAGCCATATATAATAATAAAACCTTAGATATGAAATTCGATGAGAATGTTAAGGCAACTTATTTAGATACCAAACTTTACGCACAAAAAGCAGAATATTCTAATTCAGATAGTTTTCTTAGTATTCAAGGAGATGTAAAAGTTGATAATAAGAAAGGAAACTTAATTGCGGACAAGTTATTATTTGATATAACTAAACAAAAATTAGAAATATCATCTTTTCAGAACGGTAAAATAAATGCTAATGTGAGGCTTGATGAAAAAAGGTTTTAGAATTTTAAAATTTAAAAAAGACAAACCAATATTTGAAGTAAAAGATTTAAGTAAATCTTTTGATGGAAGACCAATCCTTAAAAAAATATCTTTAAAAGTTTTTCCAGGTGAATGTGTTGGGGTCCTAGGTCCCAATGGATGTGGTAAAACAACTTTATTTTCAATTTGCATTGGTGAACAAAATTTAGGGGCTGGAAGAATCTATTTAAACAATAAGGCTATTGATCAAATACCAATACACTTAAGAGCTAAAGAGGGGCTCGGTTACCTGCCTCAACAAAGAAGCGTTTTTAATATGAGTGTATATGATAACATTTTAGGCATAGCTCAAATGAGCATTCAAGATTCTGAAAAACAGAAAGCAATAACAGAAAAATTATTAGATGAGTTCAATTTACAACATTTAAGAAGTTTAAATGCTTCTGTTTTATCTGGGGGAGAAATTAGAAGATTGATGATGGCCAGGGTAATGATAAATAAACCTAAAATCGTATTACTGGATGAACCTTTGGCTGCTCTAGATCCTTTGGTAATACAAGATATTCAAAAATATATATTAAAAATTCAATCTAGCGGAACCGCTATACTTGTCACTGATCATAATGTTAAAAATTTATTTGACATAACTGATAGATCTTATGTTTTAGGAGAACAAACAATAATAGCAGAAGGCACTTCAAGAGAATTATTAAAATCATCAAAAGCTATAGAGCACTATTTTGGGTCTCAATTTTCATAAATTTGATGCATTCTAAAAGTTTTTCATTAAAGATTAAGGAAAAAATTAAACCATTTAATAAAACTATTAGAGTAGACTCTGATAAATCGATATCAATTAGAAGTTTCTTGATAGGGTCTATTAGTCAAAATATTTCAAAAATTAAAAACGTTTTAGAGTCTGAAGATGTCTATTCTACGATAAATACTCTTAGAAAACTTGGAATACAAATACGTAAAAGTAAACAAGGACAATATCTTGTTTATGGCAAAGGTCTAGGTTCTTTATTTGCAAAAAAAAATTCCAAATTAGACTTTGGAAACTCTGGTACGTTAGCTAGACTTCTTGTTGGCATACTTTCAACGACGCCTAATATAAACATTATAGTTCATGGAGACCGTTCATTAAACAAAAGAAATATGAGTAAATTAATTGAAATCATGTCAGAATTTGGAGCCGAATTTTTACCGAAGAAAAAAAACCATTTTCCACTAAAACTTATTTCAACAGAGATGCCAATAGGAATTAACTACACTGCAGGAGTTTCAGCTCAATTAAAAAGTGCAGTTATCCTTGCAGGCTTAAACTCTTTTGGAACAACAACAATAATTGAAGAAAAAAAAAGTAGAGACCATACGGAAAATATGCTTGAAAATAACAAACATGCTTTAAAAATAAAAAAAGGGAAAAAAAAATATATAAGTGTATTTGGTAAGAGATATCTAAAACCAATAAATATTGACGTTCCAGGCGATCCTTCAGCTGCTGCTTTTTACGTTGCCTTAACTTTGCTTAATAAAAACTCTTCTTTATATATTAAAAATGTAGGACTTAATCCAACAAGAATTGGTTTTTACGAATTACTGAAAAGACATGGAGCAAAAATTGAATTTAAAAATAAAAAAAAGAAAAACAATGAATTAATTGGAGATATAAAAGTTAAAAGTGGAGGACTAAAAAAACCAATTATTGCATCAAAAGATTTTTATGAAAAAACAACAGATGAATTTCCAATATTATTCTGTATAGCAGCGTTAACAAGAGGTGTTTCAATCTTTAAAGGAATTAAAGATTTGGCTAATAAAGAAAGCAATCGAATTAAGGAAATGCAAAAAATTTTAAAGCAGATTGGTATTAAAAGTATTGCATCCGAAAATGAAATGAAAATTTATGGAAAAAATATTCTAGAAATTAAAAGTAAAAAGATACAAGTTCCAAATTTAGGTGACCATAGAATTTGCATGTCATCTACAATAATTTCATTAATTGTTGGTGCAAATACCAAAATAAATAATTTTGAGACAGTTAAAACTTCTTCACCTAACTTTTTAAAAATAATTAAACTTCTAGGAGCACAATTTGAAGTTCAAAAATAAAGTTTTTCAAATCTCATGTGATGGTGGTGCTGCTACTGGCAAATCAACAGGTGCAAAAATGATTGCAAAAAAATATAAATTAAAATTTCTTTCCTCAGGACTATTGTATCGATATGCAAGTTTTCTTATAATAAAAAACAACCCAAAAAATAAAATAAATTTTATAAAGAAAAAATTTAATCATTTAAGTTATCAAAAATTAAATCGGCTGAATCTTCATACTCCAGAAATATCAAAAAATAGTGCAATAATTGCAAAAATTTATAAAGTGAGAGAAATTTTAAAAAAATTTCAGGTAAACTTTGCCAAAAAAAATAAGAAATGCTGTATAGAAGGAAGAGATATCTCTACAAAAATACTTCCAAACTCTGACTTAAAATTTTTCTTTAAATGTAATTTGAGTATTGCAGCATTTAGACGACATAAAGAATTAAAAAAAAAGAATGTTAAAATCAAACTTAAAGACGTAAAAAAAGCCCTCAGAATAAGAAATAATCAGGACATCAAGAGAAAAAACAGTCCTTTACTCAAACATAGAGATGCGATAGAAATCGACACCGGCAAGTTAAATAAACAAGCTATGCTGGTAAAAATGTCAAAATATGTGGAAAGTGTAATAGTAAAAAAGTATGGCAGTTGAACAAGAATTAAAAAAAACTAATCCTTTACATAAGGAATTCCAAAGCCTTTTGGATGAAGATTTCAAAGATAGAAAATTAAAAGAAAACGAAATTATAAAAGCAACTGTAACAGAAATAACTAAGAATTTTATTGTCGTTGACTGTAAGGCCAAGATGGAGGGAATGATACCTATCGAGGAGTTCAAGAATGATGATGAATTATCAAAATTAAAAGTAGGATCATCAATTGATGTTTATTTAGAACGTATTGAAAGTTTTAAAGGTGAAATTATAATTTCAAGAGATAAAGCAAGAAAATTACGAGCTTGGAAATCCATGGAAAAGAAATTTGAATCGCAAGAAGAGTTAACAGCTTATATTTCTGGAAAAATTAAAGGAGGCTTTATAGCTACAGTGGATGGGTTGCCTTGTTTCATGCCTTCATCCCAAATCGATATTAAACCCTTAAAAAAAGTTGATCATTTGATGAATAAGCCTGTAAAGGTTATAGCGACAAGAATTGATCGTAGCCGAGGCAATGTTTGTGTTTCTAGACGTGCAGTCCTTGAAAAAAGTAAAAATGCAGAGGTAGCGGAAGCTTTAAAAAATATAAAAGAAGATATGATTGTTGAAAACGCAATTGTTAAAGCGACAACGGATTGGGGAATTTTCTTAGATATTAATGGGATCGATGCGTTATTGCATGTTTCTGATTTGAGTCATGGAAGAGTTAAAAAACCATCTGAGCTAGTATCAATCGGAGAAAGAATAAAAGTTAAAATTACAAAAATAGATCCTAAAACAAATCGTGTTTCTGCGTCTGTTAAAGCTTTAACAGAGGATCCTTACGATAATATTGAAAACAAATATAAAGTAGGTGAAATCTATGATGGGGGCGTTGTTACTAAAATTATGGACTATGGATGCTTTGTAAGAATTGAAGAGGGTATCGAAGGTTTAGTCCACAACTCAGAATTAGATTGGACTAATAGAAATGTAAAACCAAGTAAGGTTTTATCTGTCTCTCAAAAAATAAAGTTTAAAGTTGTTAATATTGATAAAGAGTCAAAAAGAATTTCATTATCTTATAAAGCTACATTAAATAATCCTTGGGAAAAAATTAGAGAAAATGTAGGCAAAGAGGTTAAAATTAAGATCAATAACGTAACTGATAAAGCTATTTTTGGAGAAATAATAGACTCAGGTTTGACAGGAATGTTGCATTACAAAGAATTATCTTATGATGAAAATATTGAAAATTTAAAAAAATTTAAAAAGAAAGACACTATGAGCGTTAAGATCATTGATATTAAGGATGATAAAATAAGATTTTCTAAGAGAGCATTAGACAAAGATCCATTAGATTGGTTTAAAGATAATAAGAAAAAAGTTGGAGATATTATTACTACACGAGTTCAAGAAGTTTTAAAAACAGGTGTAAGAGTTTCATTAGATAAAGATAAAAAATTAGTATGCACAATTAAAAAAATTGACTTAGCAAAAGACTCTGCAGATGCTAGACCTGAAGTCTTTTCACCAGGAAATGCGTTAGATGCAAAAATTACAGAATTAAATTATGAAACTCGAAAGATAAAATTGTCTGTAAAAGCTGCTCAAATAGATGAAGAAAAATCTCTTATTGCAAAATTTGGTGAGGGAGCAACCAAGTCTGGAGCAACTCTTAAAGGTATATTTGAAAAAGCTATTGGCAGTAAAAAGAATAAGAAAAAAGAAGAAAAATAATTGTCACGTCCTGAACTGATCAAGATACTAAAACAAAAACACTCTAAACTCAATAAAGATCAATTAGAAATAATTATAAATACTTTCTTCAAAAGTATTGAAGATGCCCTTAAAGAAAAAAGAATTGTAGAGCTACGTGGTTTTGGAACTTTTTTTATTAAAGAAATAAAGGAAAAATATTCAGCTAGAAATCCAAAAACAGGAGAGCTGATTTATGTGCCAAAAAAGAATAAGGTAAGGTTTAGAGCAAGTAAAAAATTTAAAGAATTTGTCAACCAATGAAAAAAAGAAAAATATTTATAGCTTGTGACACTGCTAATTTAACTAAAGTTAAAAAAATAATAGCTCATTCTCAAACGAACAAAATAAAAATTGGCTATAAATTTGGATTAGAATTTATGAACTCTAAAAAAGGGAGGCAGTTTATATCCAAATTAAGAAATAAGATTATTTTCATTGATCTAAAATTAAATGACACAGTGCACACAATGTTATCAGCTGTGAACGCATTAAAAGATTTAAAAATAAATTATCTTACAGTTCATATATCGTCAGGCTTAGCAGCTCTAAAAGCTGTAAAAAAAGTGTCTGGATCTATCAAGATTGTAGGGGTGTCAACTTTAACCTCGTTGAATAACAAAGATTTGAAACTAATAGGATACAACAGATCAGTGAAAAATCTAGTAGCCCATCAAGCAAAACTTGCTAGGCGAGCTGCATTGGATGCTATAGTCTGCAGTCCTTTTGAAGTAAATATTGTCAGGAAAATTTTTAAAAAGGAAATTATTACCCCAGGTGTGCAGATAGGTAAAAAAAACTATGATCAAAAACGGTCTATGGAGGCCGAAAAAGTCTATTCTGATTGGCTTGTCATCGGACGTTCGATTACGCAGGGACATATTAAAAAAAATATTCAAAAGCTGATAAAATCATTATAAAAGAATTAATAATGAAAATTAAAAAAGGCATACAGCTTATTGATCAGCACGATAAAAATGGTTTCTATGGTGGGAGATTTGGTGGAAATTTTATTCCTGAAACACTAAAAAAACCAATTGAAGATTTAACTCAATTATTTACTAAACTTAGAAAAGATAAGAAATTTCTCAAAGAAAGAGATTATTATTTTGAAAATTATGTTGGAGCTCCAACGCCATTTATTAAATTAGAAAATTTAACAAGAAGTTTAAATGGAGCTCAAATTTATGCAAAAGTTGTGTCAGAAGCAAATGGTGGTGCACATAAAATATACAACGCTACAGTTCACTGTTTAATAGCTCGAAGGGCAGGCCTTAGAGAGATTGTGGGGGATACCAGGCGCCGGTTATGCTGGTAAAATGCTGTCTATGGCGGCTAAAAAATTTGGGCTTAAATGCAAAATTTTTATGGGCGCCAAAGATATTAAAAGACAAAGACCAAATGTTGAAGCTATTAGAAAAAATGGTGCTCAGATAGTACCTGTTACTACAGGAAGTCAAACACTTGTAGATGCAGTTAGTGAATGCATGCGTTACTGGGTTTCAAATTGTGACACTACTCATATGTGTGTAGGATCAACAGTAGGTCCCAATATATTTATAAAGATTTGTGCTTGGAGCACTGCTCAAATTTCAAGAGAACTAATAACTCAAGTAAAAGAAGAATTTGGAAAAATTCCAGATAAATTAAAATTATTTAACTGTGTGGGAGGTGGAAGCTCTGCAATAGGTTTTTGGAACGAGTTCATGGATACGAATGCTGAGTTCGTTGGTATTGAAGCTGGTGGTCCAAAAAATAGTAAACTACATGCAGCTCCTCTAAGTAATGGATCTAAAATTGGAATTCTACATGGAGCCGCACAATACGTAGTTCAAGATAAAGAAGGTCAAATTAGTCCTACGGAGTCAATTTCAGCAGGTTTAGATTATCCAGGTATTTCTCCGCTACACTGTTTTCTAAAAGATGCAAGACGAGCTCGATATATTTCAGCAACTGATGAAGAAGCTTTAAATGCATACAAAATAGTTTCAAAATTAGAGAACATCTCTCCCTCTCTTGAACCTTCTCACGCTTTTGCTGAAGCTATTCGAATAGCTCCTAAATTAAGTGCTTCAAATATTATCATTGTTAATAGTTGTGGAGACTCATTAAAGGACAAAGATATTATAAAGAATAAATTAGGATCTTATACAAGATGAAATCTAAAATTAAATTAGCCTTTGAAGAGTGCAAAAAAGAAAAAAGGCCAGCGCTTATAACTTATACTGTTGCGGGAGATAACACGAAAAAAAATTCATTAAGAATATTGAATTCAATTGCAAATCATGCTGATATTTTAGAGCTAGGTTTTCCTCACAACACTCCAATAGCAGATGGTGGTCAAATTCAAGGGAGTTCCCATAGATCATTAAAAAATGGAATTAAATTAAAAGATGTTTTTCAAATTGTTAAAAATTTTAAAAAAACTAACCCTCTAAAACCTTTAATTTTGATGGGCTATTATAATCTTATCTATCAAAATGGAGAAAATAATTTTCTAATCAATTGTAAATCTTCAGGTGTTGATGGTCTTATAGTTGTTGACTTACCTTGGCCAGAAAATATGAATTTTTCAAATAAATGTAAAAAAAAATCAATAAAATTTATTCAGCTTTTATCTCCTACTACTTCTAAAAAAAGAATGAAAAGAATTATAAAAGACTCTCAAGATATGATCTATTATATTAGCATGCTGTCTACAACAGGAGGAAAATTAAAAGTTTCCCCAAAAAAAATTCTTGAAAATTATAAAAAAATAAAAAAACTTAGTGGTGACAAAAATATAGTGATAGGTTTTGGAATTACTGATAAAACTATATCCTCTTTAAAAAAAGCTGATGGATTAGTCGTAGGATCACAATTATGTAAAACAATAACTGATTCTTTAAGAAAAAGACAAAATCCTGTCACAAAATTAAACAAAATAGTATATAATCTTAAAAAACAAATCATATGAACTGGATAAAAAATAAAATTTTAAGTTTCGTAGAAAAAGCAAAAGACAAGTTTCAAAAAGTTCGTCCATCAAAAGAAGATCAAGACAAATCTCTTTGGGTTAATTGTCCAGAATGCAATCAAATGCAATTAAAAGAAGATTTAAAAAAAGATTATAATATCTGTAAATGCTCATATCATTTTGATTTAGACCCTAAAATACGTTTTAAAGATCTTTTGTTCGATAATGGAGATTATGAATTAATAGAATGTCCATCGTGGAGTTCACCTGATCCATTAGAAATGGAAATTAATGGAAAGAAATATATTGAAAAATATAAAGGGTATCAAAAAAAAACAGGCCAACAAAGTGCGCTGTTGATTGCTCATGGTCAAATCGGTGGACTTAAAGCTTTAGCTGTGGGTTATAATTTTGCTTTCGGAGGAGCGTCATTTTCACAAAGAGAAAATGAACATTTTTTAACTGCTGCTCAGTTTGCCTTAAGTAATAAAGTAGACTTATTTGTTTCAATTTATCAAAGCGGTGGAAAAAATGTTTATGGAAATATTCATTCTTTAAAGTCTATGAGCACAGTTCAAATGGCTCACACGATGCTTAAAAAGGAAAATATAGTTAATATTGGGATTCTTGAGTCTAAAATAACTGGAGGTACATTTGTTGATGTTTTTGGTAACCAATTTCTATTTTCTGTGAAAGGTAGTTCAGATCAATTATTTTCAGGAAAAAGAGTCAGTGCAGGTGTTAGATCTTCCGATAAAGCTGAAATGCCAGCAGATTATGGTCAAGCTTCATTTTTAGAAAAGCATGGTATGGTCGATGGTTGTATCAATTCAAGACTAGAAGTTAAAGAAAAGATTGTAACACTTACAAAAGTTTTATTGAAAAAAGAAGAGGCTCAAGTTAAGAATGAGTCCAATGTCGAAGTCGATCAATCTTTACAACAAATTAGCTAATCATAAGCTTTTTAATAAAACAATTAATTTTGGTCTTAAAAGAATTACTCTTGCTTTAAAATTATTAGGAAACCCTGAAAAAAAATTCAACAATGTAATAAGTGTACTTGGTGAGTCTGGAAAATATAGTACATTATTTTCATTAAAAAATTTTATAGAAGCTAACAATCAAACGGTATCGGCTTATATCTCTCCATCACTTCAAGATATTAGAGAGCGTTTTTTTATGGGAGATAGATATCTCACTCATAGAGAAATAGATAATACAATAAAGAAAATAGAAAAATTGAAAATTCCTCTTACAATTTTCGAAGTTCTTACATTGATATATATCTTAAACGCCTCAAAACTAAACGTTGATTACCACTTAATAGAATGTGGAGCTCTTTGGGAAAAAGATTCTGTGAATGTGTTTGACTTTCCGATTGCGCAAGTCGTAACAAATGTCAATCTACAACATAAAAATTTTCTCAAAAAGAAAACACTCGATGAAGTTATTCATCAAGATGTAGGATTTTTAAATAATTTTACAAACATTTATATAGGGAAACAAACTCCTTATGTTTTAAAAAAGATGAAAAGATATCTAAAAAAAAATAGGAGTAAAATTATATATCCAAATGAGTGGAGATTAGTAAAAAAGAACAAAATTTATTATTACAAAGACAAAAACTCAGAAATTAAAATTAATACAAAAAATATACATTCAAAAGGTTTGTTAAATAACCTATGTCATGCCATTAAGATAGCTCTGGATCTAAAAATTAGTAAAAAAACGATAGAAAAAACTATTCCAAAAATTAAATTGGTAGGAAGGTTTCAATATTTAAATAAAGGTAAAATTAAAAATAAATTATACAAAAATGAAAAAATAATGATTGATGGTGCTCATGCTACTGCAGATGCTAAAAATTTAGCTAACTATCTTAAAAATATTGAAATAACCAAATATGGGATTTGGTCTATGAGTAAAAATAAGGAACCAGATTTATTTATTAAACAATTTAAAAATATATTTTATAAAATTGTTACTATGCCAATTGATAATGAAAATAGTTCTGTGCCTGCAAATGAGTTAAATAAAATCGCTATCAAAAATAAAATTAATTCAGAAGTAAGCGATAATTTTACAGATGCTTTAAAAAAAATAAGTAATAAAGAAAAAAAACTTATAGTTTGCTTTGGCAGCCTTTACAATTGTGGAAATATTTTAAATAAAAATTAAATATTTTCTTTAATCCAAGAAATAATATTTGATTTAGTAGTTGCTCCTACTTTAGTAGCTTTAAGCTCACCACCTTTAAATAATAACATGGTAGGTATACCTTTAATTCCATACTTTGTAGGTGTGTTTGGCTCTTGATCAATATTATGTTTTGCAATGACTACCTGATCTTTCATTTCATCAGATATTTCTTCAAGCACTGGGCCAATTTGTTTGCATGGTCCACACCATTCTGCCCAAAAATCTACAATGGTAGGTTTATCTGATTTGATAACATCGCTATCAAAACTTTCATCAGTAATTGCTTTAGTTGCCATATACTCTAGATAAGTATTTTTGATTTAAAGTCAACTACGCAGAAGAGTAAATTTTTTCCAATTCCTCAACGTATGCGTTAATCTCATTGAGGATAACTAACTTTTCCGGTTGTCCCTCTTTTTCAAATTTAGCTCTGAGAGTATCTATTTCTGAATAAGTTCTGGGAATTGTATTCCATTTTTCATTATTAGTACTTAAAAGTTTTTTTGCCGTGTCCTTATGAATTATATTGTAATCGGACTTATTCAATACTTCAGGTTTTTCCATATAAATAAGTTTTTTTCCAAAATATTGAAGCCTTTCATCTTTAAATTTACTCAATATAGATAATTTTTTATCCCAATCTACGTTATGAAATTCAGGCATTATCTTATTGTCTTCATTTGAAGTAAACTTAGCGTAAATACTTTCTTCATTATATAAATCTTCTTGTGATTTAGATTGTTCTTTTTCTTCAATCTCTAGTCGTTTAATAGATATAATCTTTTCTGCAAATTCCTTATTTTCTTTTACAAGTTTAGCTCTAGCTTGCAGTTTGTTTATTCCAATTAACTTATATTCATCAAATTTATCGCCATAGGATGGATTCATTATAACTGGATGTTTATTATGTCTAACTGTCCTAACAAATTTAGGCTGTTTTTTCATTGCTACCGTGAGCTCTTGGATTGGCATTTTTAAGTAAACGCTAGGATCATGTCTTAAATCAAAACACAATGGCCACTGGTATTGAGGATGTTGGCAAATAAAAGTTTGGACATAAGGTCTGCTTTTCCCGTAAAAATATTCGTTAGTACAAAATAGTAGTTCTTTTTGTATTAAGTTTAACGATTGACTCTTATCCATTGTTAACATGCTAGCTTTCCAAACATTTGGAGCTTTGTTAGCGATTAACTTTGCTATACCGACTGTGGCTATTACATCTCCAATTGCACTATGGGCGTCGCCATGTTCTATGCCGTTTAAAGGTGCCATTTGATCCAATTTATAAACATCGTTACCTTTTTCGTTCACAGAATTTTTAAGTGTATTGGGGTAATAAAGATTTGCTGCACGTGCCAGACTAAGAATATCTCCTCTCGTATTGCCATTGGTACTAGTGATGTATGGATACTCTAAAGTTTGAAAAAGTGTGCATCTTAAAAATTCTTCATCAAATTCTATACTATTAAATCCAACGTAAGTGGCTTTTCCCCATCTTTTAAGTGTTTCTACAAATTGTCTAAT
>MDTB01177913.1_pt1 | contig 13133 bp, 10 predicted proteins | sample 811161 | NCBI WGS metagenome assembly MDTB01 (sample SAMN05326650, study PRJNA326480) | marine metagenome | isolation source: seawater | place: Mediterranean Sea | collected 2009 | reverse complement strand
CATGGCAATGCTGCTTGATTGCCAGTCGCTAGCCATTGAGCATTCACCACTACCAGACTCGCATCAAATCGTTATCATCAATTCGAATGTTAAACGTGGCTTGGTTGATAGTGAATACAACCTGCGTCGCGAGCAGTGCGAGCAAGGTGCATCTCTTCTTGGTGTGTCTTCATTGCGTGAAGCAACCATTGAAATGCTGGAAGAAGCCAAGCCGCATATGCCCGACGTGGTTTATCGCCGCGCAAGGCACATCATTACTGAAAATGCACGGACGCTTGCAGCTAGCCAAGCTTTAAAAAATGGTGATATCGAAACGGTGAGCGAAGCTATGGCCCAATCCCACATTTCTATGTGCGACGACTTTGAAATTACTGTTCGCCCAATTGATTATTTAGTTGAGATTATTGGTGAAGTATTAGGCAAATCTGGTGGTGTTCGAATGACTGGAGGTGGCTTTGGCGGGTGCGTAGTGGCACTTGCGCCATCCGACAAAGTTGAAGCTGTGAAGCAGATAGTTGCCGATAAGTACTTTGCTGAAACAGGGTATAACGCTGATATTTACGTGTGTACCGCTGCTCAAGGTGCCTTTGCTGAAACGAGTTAGGCACACTGCAAAAATACGGTATGAAGAACTAGCTACCTAGGTTTCTTATCCTAATCTTCTTATATCTCGCTCGAAATGTAACCGCGAAGGACAAATTTATGAAAAATATTAAATCTAGTTAAAAAAAGTAAACAAAGTGTGATACTAATATGAGCTTAGACAAGTGTGGTTTTGGGTAACGTTGAGTTGCATAAGAATGAACACTTGTTTGATTAAACACGTTTTTAAAAACGTGACATCGGTGTGGCAAAAACCAATAGAATAATAAAAACAATTTTTCACCTGTGTACCCTGCATAAAAATAATCGCCGCACCCAAAATAAAAACTTTGGGAAAAACTATGAAATTAGCATCAATAGATATCACATTATTTGTGGTATATGTCGTCGCGCTCGTTGGAATTGCGTGGTGGGTTTCTCGTGAAAAGCAGGGCCACCAAAAAGATACAAACGATTACTTTCTTGCAGGCTCAAGCTTACCTTGGTGGGCAATTGGCGCATCACTTATAGCGGCCAATATATCAGCCGAGCAAATCATTGGTATGTCCGGCTCGGGATATCAATTAGGCCTCGCCATAGCTTCTTACGAGTGGATGGCCGCCATCACGCTGCTTATTGTAGGTAAGTTCTTTTTACCGATTTTCTTAAAACACAAGATTTACACCATGCCTCAATTTTTAGAGCAGCGCTACGACCATCGCGTGCGAAAAGTCATGGCTATCTTTTGGCTAGGCGTGTATGTCTTCGTAAACCTCACCGCTGTGCTTTGGCTTGGTGCCCTTGCCATTAACACCATCGCAGGTGTGGATATGATTTACGGCATGATGTTCCTTGGCCTTTTCTCGCTAACCTATTCCCTTTACGGCGGTCTTAAAGCTGTAGCCTTGACCGACATTATCCAAGTGGTTTTATTGGTGCTGGGCGGTTTGTTCCTTTCATATACTGCGCTGAACTTAATCAGTGACGGCAATGGCGCTATTCAAGGTTTCGTCGATTTAACTAACAAGTTGCCAGAAAAGTTCGACATGATCCTGTCGAAAGACAATCCGCACTATATGGATTTACCGGGTATTTCAGTGCTGGTAGGCGGTATGTGGATAATGAACTTGTCGTACTGGGGCTTTAACCAATACATTATTCAAAGAACGTTAGCCGCAAAAAGCGTACAGGAAGCACAAAAAGGGATTGCCTTTGCGGCTTTCTTAAAGCTACTTATGCCGCTAATCGTCGTGCTACCTGGAATAGCTGCAGTACTTATCGTGCCTGACTTAGCTAAGCCAGATCAAGCTTACCCAAGCTTAATGACGCTTATGCCTGTAGGTCTTAAGGGGATAATTTTTGCGGCGTTAGTTGCGGCTATCGTCTCTTCACTTGCGTCAATGACAAACAGTGTCTCTACTATTTTCACTATGGACTTATATAAAGATAAGCGTCCTAACGAGTCTCAGCAGCACTACGTGAAAGTAGGGCGTATAGTGAGCTTTGTAGCACTGATAATCGCCATGATTGTTGCCAAGCCGCTATTGGGCAATTTCGACCAAGCGTTCCAATACATTCAGGAGTTTACTGGTTTCTTTACACCAGGAATTTGCGCGCTGTTCGTGCTGGGTATGTTTTGGAAGAAAACGACGGCGAACGGTGGTTTGCTTGCCGCGCTCGGCTCGTTTGTACTGAGTATTGTATTTAGACAAGTTTGGCCAGAACTACCGTTCATCGACCGCGTGGGTATCGTATTCCTACTTTGCGTTGCGCTTGCTGTAGTTGTTTCGCTTCTAGAGAAAAAAGGGGTCAGTGAAAACGCCGTTGATATAAACGATGTTGAATTTAAAACCACGAAAGGGTTCAACGTTGCATCAATAGCCGTAGTGCTTGTTACAGCAGCGTTTTACATTACCTGGTGGTAAAATTGATAGGGCGTATTTACTTCATACGCCCTTATCATACTTTATGAAAAACAACGCGAAAGTTCAGAAGACGCTGACAATAAATTTTGCTAAGTTCTAGAATGTGTTGCAGTTGGTAGCGTATAAGTGGGGCGAAAAACTTCAAATTTCCCCAATAAAATACGATATACTAACCGGCTAATATTCGATGAACTTTCGCGCTTGCTGATGTCTTAATTAAAAGAGTTATGCAGCAAGCCACTAAAAACGTTACAGGAGACATCAATGGCAACGAAAGGCGTTAATAAGGTTATTCTTGTTGGAAACCTTGGCAATGATCCTGAAGTTAGATACATGCCTAACGGAAACGCCGTTGCGAACTTAAGCCTAGCAACTAGCGAAAGCTGGAAAGACCAACAGGGTCAGGTTCAAGAGCGCACTGAGTGGCACCGCCTTACAATGTACCGTCGCTTAGCAGAAATTGCCGGAGAGTACCTGAAAAAGGGCTCGCAAATTTACGTAGAAGGTAAATTGCAAACGCGTAAGTGGCAAGATCAGCAAGGTCAGGATAAGTACACCACTGAAATTATCGTAGATCAAATGCAAATGCTTGGCGGTCGCGGCGGTGATGGTGGCGGCGGAAACGGCGGTTACCAGCGTCCTCAAAACAACCAAGGCGGTTATAATCAAGCGCCAGCGCAAGGTGGTTACAACCAGGCTCCACAACAAGGTGGAGGCCAGCAAGGCGGCTATAACCAGAGCCAGGGCCAAGGCGGTGGTTATAATCAAGCGCCGCAGGGTGGTAACCCGTCACAGCCTAAGACTCCGCCTATGGCTGAACCAGACTTCGATTTTGACGACGATATTCCGTTTTAATTTCTGGTATAATTAAAACTGTGTAATTAGGTTTTAAGAAGCCCTCTCCAGACCTTGTAAATTCTATCTTACCTGAATTTATGAAGTCTGGAGAGGGCTTTTTTTTGTATAATAAAAATCAGCTTTTAAAAATAGTTATGTTGGTATAATGTTTTGTGTAACAAGGAGCTAGTTATGATAGTTAAAAGCAACATCTTTTCAGATGGAGAAAGACGTCCTCTGTCAATCAATGACAATGGTGAAGTCGACTTTTGGACAACTTTGTATCTGAGCGTCGAATATAGAAGTGATGGCAAGGCCTCGACGATAAAGAACGAACTATACAAAATTGAAGTTCTTCGTAAGTGGGAAGCGCACACTGGTAGGGATATATTGGCTGAGTTCCGTAAGCAAGTATTTCTCGACAAACAAACTATCTTATCTATCAAACGCTTCTGTGGTTATTCGATAAAAGATCAAAAAAAAAGCACCAATAAGGTCATTCATTTTTCACGTGTTGCGAAAAGCTCTTCGGCATTAAGCTCTGTAAGCAAAGAGTTTCAGTATCAACGTATGCTGACGATTAATCAGTTTCTAGAGTTCTGTGCGAGAGAAATCTGTAAGTTCAAACCAAATTCTTGTGAGTTGAACAGTAGAATAGATGAAATGTGTTCACTCTTTAAGAAGCACTATCCTAAGGGGCTATCTAAGGGCTCCAAAGCAACCCACGCCGAGACTGAAATTTTGGACTATTTTCTCAAAGTGGCTCACTACAGTCATGAGTTAAACCCATTTTCCAACTTCAACCTCAAGTTTCGAAATTATCTCCTGATTCAGATACTCTATTGGACGGGGGTTAGACCATCTGAAGTATTGGCGTTACGTCTTGAAGATTTAGAGCATGATACAGAACAACCTGCACTCCTGTTTAGAAGGCGGCACGACGATAAATACGACCCTAGAGAAGATCAACCTACCTTAAAAACACAAGAGAAAGTACTCGTCATTCCGAAGTGGCTTTATGATGATATTGAGTTATATATAAGGCAGATCAGACCTTCTTTTGCAAAGTCAAAAAGTCACCCTTACTTATTTGTATCCCACAAAGGGAACTCTGGTACAGCTATGGGGAAAGCTTCATTTGCAGACTTAATACTCAAATTGAAACAGGTAGATAAGCGCTTTGAAAATGTTCAGCGCCGAGGCTTTCGCATTTATTTCAACGAAAGAATTTCAGATAAAATCGATGAGCATAATGGGGCGATCCGCGACAAAATTCGAGAAGCAGAACAAAAAGGTTACCTTGAAGAAGCGAGATTGCTAAAGCGTGATATTATCTCTGAAGCGGATGAGATAGATACTCGTATGCGATTGAACGGACATGCTCACGGGGAGAGTGCGAATGCTTACCTCCAACGACACGCTAGGAGAACAGCGAATAAAGTCCAAAAACAAATGATGGAAGACCACAGCGAAGTAATTAAAGGGATAAAGGACGCAAGAAATGGCGCTAGTTAATTATCAAAAAAGGACTGAAGTTCGCACAAGTAAACTTGGGTATGACTTTGACGTGTATGATAGCAAGTGGAGATTAGATAATTCAACAGTTATAAATTGGCATTTATTGCCTAATGGCTGTGAAGCCATATTCATAATTGGGTTTAAAGAACAGCTTGCGGATTGGGCATGCGAGTTATCCGCCAGTAGTTCCAGTATTGTTTTTTCTACTATGCTGAGCCTATTGCGAAAAACTGGAGCAGTAAGCTTAACGCTTAGTGCTGTGCAAAATTATCTTTCAACGCTCGACAGTTCTAATGAGTACAAGCTTGGCAGTATTCGAGCTTTTCTTCTTAATTGGATCGATAAAAAAATTGAGGGTATTGATCCACAATTAGGTTCTTGGTTAGAGCAACTTACACTGAAAGGTATGAACAAAGGTGTTCCTGTAGCCAAAGGCTGCCCATTTACCGGAGCTTATTCTATGCAAGAGCAACACGCTGTGCTTAATTGGAGTGTAAATGCATTTATGGATAATAAGCTCTCGCTTCGAGATTATTCTTGGTTACTTCTAAATATCTACCTTGGCGCTCGACCTGCTCAATTTTGTCAATTTCGAGCACGTGATCTAAAAATTGAGAATAGTGGTGCCGAAAAAAAGTTCATGCTTGATATCCCGCAAGCAAAAAAACATGGCCAAACGAACTTTAGAGATGACTTCGTAACTGTCGAGATAGATGAAGAGCTTGCATTGCTTTTTACTAATCAGGCGAACGCAACATTAAGATTAATTGAGAAGCAAGTTGGTGAACTACCAGTAGAGCTGAAAGAGGATATGCCGCTATTTGCAGCTCCACGTAAAGTTGATTTGTTAGTTTCAGTTGATGACCTTCGAAATATATTGGCTAAAACACCAGATAGATTACATATGTCGCGAAATGTAGCACTGAAAATTCTACACTCTTTGTCTGCTAAATGTGATGCAAAATCTGAAAGATTAGAAGGTGAGTATATTCGCTTAACAGCAAGACGCTTTCGCTATACGTTGGGCACAAATGCAGCTAGAAGAGGTTTGAGCTTGTCTATTATAGCTAAAGTGCTTCACCATTCAGATACACAAAACGCCTCAGTATATACAGAGAACGTAAAAGAGCTAACGGAAGAAGTTAACGAAGCTCTAGCGCCTGTTTTAGCGCCATTAGCTCAAGCATTCTCAGGTCAACTTATTGATAGTGAAGCTGATGCCATAAGGGTTAATGACCCTCGTTCAAGAATCCACAACAGAAATGGAAATGCGGTTGGAAATTGTGGTTCATTTGGGTTTTGCGCTACAGGTGGCCGCGCATGTTATACGTGTGCAAAATTTCAGCCATGGGTTCATGGGCGTCACCAGGTAATACTTGATGACTTGCTTGAGGAACGTGAACGACTAAAAAGCAAGGGAGCGTCGGCTTACGTGTTGCAATCTACGGATAGAACGGTATTAGCGATTACACAGGTAATTCAGCTATGTGAGAAAGCGAAGATGGATGAAGGAGTCGTCAATGGGTGAAAAGGCAAATAACGTTATAAATATTTGGCAAGCTAAACAAGAAAGAGATGGTCGAGATAACCTGGCCGAGTTTATCAACTTCGCTAAAACAGAGCTTACCTTGTACAACGAGCAAGGTTGGGAGGCAGATCGTTGGAAACCAAATAAAGGACAGACACTTGTTTTTGGTTTTCAGGAAGAGGGAAATAATTACTCCAAAGTCGAGTTGTTTAAGCAACCATATCTTAATTTCGTGAAGGCATTTATTAAGCAGCAAATGACGATTAAAGAAATTACTTCCGCTCACATTTGGATGTCAATGTTTCGTTTTTTGTACAAAGCTCTTCTATCTCAATATCCTGACCAAGCCCCATGCATTCTAAATGTTAACGGCCAGACATTGAAAGAGACAAAGATACTAATTGAAGTTGAAAAATACTCTCCGTTGCGAAAGTACCACATTGGCGGAAAGCTAAAAAGCTTGGCTGATTGGTTAGTAAACAATAATTTCGTATTAACTTTGCCTAAGTACAAAAACCCTTTCAGGAAACCTGCACATACGGCAGAACAGGTCAGTGAAGAAGGTGATAAATTCCGAGAAGAACGCTGCCCGACAATGCATGAAATGCTTACGTTTGCTGATTGCTTTTCCAAAGCTGAAACCATTGCAGATAAGTACTATACATCAGCTTTAGTGTTACTTTGCTTTGCTCCAGCGCGTATAAACGAATTAAGCGGCTTAACCATTCACTCTCTTCAAGAGGGAGATGATGGCGGCTGGTACATTGTTTGGTATGGCTCTAAAGGATTCAAAGATCATAGGAAGGGTGTACCAGAGCTTATGTTGGATGTAGTCAAAAAAGCCTTTCAAACGTTAAAAGAAATAAGTGAACCAGCAAGAAAAGCAGCTAAGTGGGCTTATGAACGCCCATTTGAATTCTTTCGCCATGAAGGGTGTATAACGCTAAAAAGTCATGGTGAATCTGTCCAAATGAGCCAACAAGAATTTGCTTATGCAATGGATGTTGTCGGTACATTACATCATACAAACAAAGAGGTTATAAATACTCCAGTTAAATGGATAAATGCCTTTCTGGCCAAGAATGAACTTACTTACGAGCGATTAAACCAACTAGTACACGGTAAATATCAGAATAAGGATTGGCCTAACAATCCAAAGTCTGAAAGGCCGGTTTGGGAAAACCTGCTATTGATAAGAGACCTTGAACTAAAACCAGGTTCCAGCACAAAGAACTTCAGTTGGGTAATGCCAAAAGTCGACACCTTCAATAATCAAATTTCAAAAAAAGACAAAAAAATGTCCACTCTATGGGAAAGGTTTGGTGTATTTAACGAAGATGGAAGTGTGATTAGTTTGACCACCCATCAGTTTCGAGTTTGGTTAAATACACACTGTAAGCGAGGTGGAGTTGATGACTGGAAGATAGCGCAATGGTCTGGGCGAGCTGATATTAAACAAAATTCCGCATACGACCTACGTACTTCTAAAGAGAAAAACGAACTTGCCAAGCAACTAATGGTGACCAATTACAAGGAATCACCTTCAGCACTAGCTTTGAGAAAAGCTAATTTACCAGTTCCTTTAAAATCACTTGGCATTAATCGTGAAGGGGTTGCCGATTTTTCTGGCATCGGTTTTTGTACGCATGATTTTGCTCAAACGCCATGCACAAAAGCGGGGGAATGTGTCACCTGTAAAGAGCATGTTTGTATGAAAGGCGTTCCAGAAACCTTAGAAGAATTAAAGCACTTAGAGAAACTCATATCAGAGCAATATGTTACTGCCCAAAATGCTGCTGGCGATAGTGTATTTGGGGCAGATAGATGGGTAACTCATTTTGGGTGGAAGTTAGCACACATTCGGACTCTCATTCATCGTATGACAGACGATCAACTTGATGATGGTACCATCATTCGGATTCCAGTCGAACATGATCCCTCGCCTACAAGAAGGGCTTTAGGAGATAAAGGGTTACAAAGTGAGTTTGATGCTAAAAAAGAAAATCAGGTTTCTGAAAATGCAATTGGTGGTGCAACTATGGGCCAACTATTGGGGATATGCTGATGCCTAGAATCGTAATGACTGAGAAAAATATCCAAGCCATAGTTAGGATTATCAACGAGTGGGATCATAAGCTTTCAATGAAAGCCCTCTGCGAATATATCACTAAGCAATTAGATTTAGATAAACAAATATCAAAAAAGACATTGCTTGAGAATGAAGATGTTTCTAATGCTTACTACGCTAGGAAAGAATGGCTCAGAACTAATAAAGATACGACACCTAAATCTAACGATCTAAATCTGCAAAATGCATTTGATGAAATCGACAAGTTGAGGGCTGAACTAGAGAGTACTAAGGCCAAAAACAAGGCGTTAATAGAACAATTTGTGCGGTGGCAGTATAACCTTTATATGATGAGCATCAATATGGATCAACTGAATTGGGAACTACCTCAGAGTGTGGCGATGGATAAAATTATGGAAATCCTCAAAGGTGCTCCTTTACCACCTAATGTAGATGCTTATGAATTGAACGTGCCTATGCCTAAAATCACTCGTGCGGATGATAAAAAGCTTAAAAGAATATAAAGGTTAAAGAGTAACATTGGCTGTTAGTAAAGGAAAAAATGGTGCGCAAGTTGCGCAAAATAATCTCGAAATATTCAGTGGCTGGGCTGCGGCTCAATCCCAAGATGATTTTATACAAATCATAAACAGAGGTAAGCTGAATCGCAGGGATATTGCGGCTGCATGTGGTTTTGGTACAAGCGTATTTTCTCAGAACAAAAATGTAAGAGCCGCGTTGAAAAAGGTTGAGGATCGACTTCGCGCAGATGGAGTATTACCGCCAATTGCGGTTAAAACTACAGATAAAGAATCCAAACAGTATGATAACTCATCACGAAAAATAGCTAAGTTGGCCTCACATAATGGAAATTTGGAGCGTGAAAATATTGAGTTAAAGGCCAAAGTTAAGTTGTTGGAAGCAAAATTAGAAAGATTTTGCGAATTAAACGAAACCTTAGCCGAAATGGGTTTTATGCAACGATGAATGAACATGAAACATCGGACAAGTTTCGTGTAACGAGTGTTCCTCATAAATCACTAAATTATGTCATCTTTACAGGTGTGCCATTGCATCAAGACTCCTATAGAGTCAAAAACGGTAAATACTCAATAAGCGTTAAAGCCAGAATCGAGTCTTTACCAATAGCACCTCAACCTGGTCAGCACTGGAATGTGCAAGGCAAATGTAAAATTAGTAAGCAAGACCGTAATGGATATTTAATTGATCAACATACTTACGATTCACCAGAACACGCAGAATGCAGCCTTCCAGAAACAGGGGAACAGCTCATTAAATTTATTGCAAATGAGAGTGATTTTAAAGGTATCGGCGAGAGTAAAGCTAGGGTTCTTTGGGATGCATTAGGAAGGGATTTTCACACAATTGTTCGCAATGGTAATGATGCTTCAAGAAAACGTCTTAGAGAGCATCTGACAGATGATTCTATAGATGTATTGTTTCTTGGGTATAAAAAATATGCTAGTTTGCGTGACTTCAATTGGATGTCAAAGAAGAAAATACCTGCTTCAGTTCAGCAACGCCTCATCAAATATCATGGTGAAAAAACGTTAAAACGTCTTCGACGTAACCCATACCTTTTAATGGCTTTTGGTATGTCGTTTATTCAGACCGATGAATTAGCTCGAAGTGAGTTTAGCTGTAAATTAGATGATGAAAACCGGCTTAGTGCCGCCTTAGAGGCTGTTCTCTCTGATGATGTGAAGCGAGGCAATACGTATACACCACAAAAACACCTTCGTGCGAACCTAATTAAATTACTTAATGACAAAGACCTTGTAGAATTAGCATTCAAAGCTGGATATGACAAAGCTCAATATTTATTAAATCCAGACACAGGTAATTTCCATCAAACTGCTACGTTGTTGATGGAATCAGTAATTGCCAAACGGCTGTTAAAATTAGCTGACTCAACAACAAGCCTTTTCGATGAGAAAGCTAATAAAGCATACTGTAAGGCGTTGTTAGAGTTACCTTACGAGTTGACAGAGAAGCAACATGGAGCCGTAATTACTTGCTTGGGTAACGATATATCATGTATTACCGGGGGAGCGGGCACAGGTAAAACTACTGTATTGCGCACAGCACTAAGAGCGTTTGATTCTCTGGGATATCAAATCCATGCAGCGGCTCTTTCTGGGCGAGCGGCAATGCGCCTGAGAGAAAGCATTGGCTTTGATACAACAACAATTGCTGGTTTTCTCAGAAATAGACCAATAGTGCCTTGTGAAAAGCAACCGCTGCATTTACTTGTTGTTGATGAAGCTTCTATGATTGATGTTCCCACCATGTACCGTATAGTTAATCATGTTCACCCATCTGTGAGGATTATTTTATCAGGCGATCCAGACCAACTGCCACCCATAGGTTGTGGCAAAGTATTGGCTGATGTTGTGGAATCTAACGTCATAAAGAATACCGCTTTAGATATCGTTAAGCGACAGGATGACCTTTCGGGAATACCTGAATATTCAAAAAAGGTTAATTCTGGTCAAGTTCCATTGGAATTGAGCATTGGAAACATTTTTTTTCATGAAACTGAAAAAAGCTTAATTGTAGATCAATGCACTAAATTGTATGCGCAATCCCCAAGTAGCAGCAGAGTGATGGCTCCAACACGTAAATTAGTTGAAGATCTAAATGCTAGAATCCAAAAAACGTGCAATTTTGAAGGTGAACTTCTTCAATTCATGATGGATGGAGATACTTATTATCAAAACTTGAGGAGGGGTGATGAAATCCTGTTTACTCAAAATAGCCATTCGTTAGGATTTCAGAATGGCTCATTAGGTAAATTGATTAGCGTCGAGTTTGATGAAGAAAGAAAATTGTATGGCAAAATAGAGCTAGATAATGGAGAAATAATAGATATAACCCAGCCTGTTTTAGACTGCATCGAATTGGGTTATGCTATTACATTACATAAAGCTCAAGGTTCTCAATTTCCGCGTATCATAGTCGCTGTAACTAAAGGCCGAATAACTGATAGGGCTTGGTTGTATACTGCTATTACTAGAGCTGAAACAGAAGTTCATCTAGTTGGCAGTGCCGAAGAATTTGAAATTATAACTAAAAACATTAATAACGCTAACCGGAGACGCAGTTTCCTGCTCACTTTACTTAAAAACCATAAAAATTAACCTATCTTCGGAAAGATCAGAATTAATTACTAAAAATATTCAGGGTTAAGTTCTTCTACTTGACATAAATGTGGGCGTCCGGTAATCCCAGCATTCACTTCATAAGTTAGCTACGGCATGGTGCTCTCTTTGCAAAGGAGAATCACCATGTAGCAGCATCAACAAATAGCCATCCAAGACTGACTCAATCTAATTGATCAACAAAAAGCGCTATAGAGTCAAAATCTCTACTGGGATAAAACGGGCTTCACACTCTTGTACAAGCGACTCAAGAAGCATCTGTTCAAGTGGCCTGTTAATGAGGACTTACTGGAGATGCATGTTAGTGAGCAGCAACTACACTGGCTATTATCGGGCTACGATGTCATAGTCCATCAGCCATTGCACTACAATGTATTCTAGTATGTAATGACTTGCCTTGATGAACTCAGCAATCTAGAACCTAACATCGAACAACTGTTACCATGGCAGTCTGCTGAGAGTTAGGAGGGATTACCGGACGCTTACCAAACATGATTAAATCGCTTTCAGACTAAAACCGTATTTTAGTCAGAACAGTTATTCTTACCTATATCAATTATGACACTTGCTGACCTGACAGTCTGAATTAGACACGACCAAATTTAAGCTAACTCTGACAGGTTTCAACAGGTATACGGAAGGCGTTTAGCGCTCGCTTTCGCGAGTCATTTAAATGTAGAGGAAATTCTCTTAGAGCAGTAATTTTTACGCTAAAATAACAACATTTTTGTGGAAGTGCGTATAGCAAAGAGAACAGCTGTTTAATTTTGGCTTTTCACTTTAAATATTTCAAACCATCTTCAGGATTGAGGTTTAATGCTTCACAATATTGAACAAACTCATACACATCGATTTTTCTCTGACAACGCTCAATTTTACTTACAATTTGATGTGTTTCATCAATCATTTCACCGAGCTGTCTAACGGTAAGACCTTGAGCTTTTCTTGCAGCGACCAACCACCTTATCAAAGCGGCGTACTGCTGAGTAGTGATAGTTTTTTTCATGAGCATCATTATGATGCTGTTTTTATTTGTCTCCAAAATAGAGCCAAAATGGCGTTTGCCTGCTAGTATGTATAATAGAAAGCTTGATTAACAATGGTAAACCCCTGAAATGGAAGATATAGATAGCAACCCAATGTCTGAAAATGTAGAGAAGCTGCTCAAAGTCGGTGCGCAGGCGATGATATCGAATATTGAAGAAAAGAAAGAGTATCGGGATGGCGTGGCGCAATTGATGGAAAACTACAATCGAGTCGAAAATGAAGGAGTTTTACTTGTTCAGCCTTATTACCACTTTTGTTGCCAAGTTTACGTAACTGAGGGGACAGAAGGCCTTTATGAAGTTTTAAGAGAAGGCACCCTCCCATCGATAACGACTCCCCTTTTTCAAATGTGGTTCATTAATGACTTTCATACTAAGAATTACGAAAAATACTTAGCCGCAGATAGACCTGCATAACAATATTATTTAGTAATATTTTAAAGTGTT
>MDTB01192281.1_pt1 | contig 13134 bp, 18 predicted proteins | sample 811161 | NCBI WGS metagenome assembly MDTB01 (sample SAMN05326650, study PRJNA326480) | marine metagenome | isolation source: seawater | place: Mediterranean Sea | collected 2009 | reverse complement strand
TTTCTGATGATGGTTATACTATAAATTACATCGCATCCGGTTTACGAAAATGAAACATAATAAATTATCAACACAAGGTTATTTTATAAAAAGACTCAAGGATAATGGTTATATTGTCTGGAGAATTTTTGATAAATATAGTTTGGGAGATGCGCGGAAGTGGACCATACTAGTCAATCCAGGATTTCATTCAGTTTATGTCACGTGTCATGTAAATATGGAGATGGTTGATGACACTCCTGTATTTTCTTTTGAAGATGGTGGTAGTTATATTAGAAAAGATTTAAAAATTAAATCTAACTCGTTTGAGACTGTACATCAACATATGTTAGCATCCGGTATCGAACCAACTTCAGCAATATTTAAAAAGAAATGACAAATTTAGAAGATTCAGATGAAGAAGAACCTGTTGAAAAACCAAAACCTTCTCCAAAACCCAAACGAAAATCTAAGAAGAGAGCCGCTCCAGACTCTGATGGTAGATATAAAATTATTCGAAAAGCTCTAGAAGAACATTTGATTGAGCATGCTCGCCAAACCGATAAAAAACGCAAATCCTTAGATGAAATAACATCAACAGTCGAAGAGTTTATGGATTCGTTCATTATACTAGGATACGATTATAGTGGTGAGTCTGTAACATTGATATCCGCTAATACTCAACAACAAGCAGATTCTTTAAGCACGCTGATACAAAAGTTTGTAGTATCATCACAAGGTCCGGCAGGCCCACCATTCTACGATTAATTGCACTTTTTCTTAATTCAGCTATAATATAGGTATGTTCAAAATTATAGCATATTTCAAAAAATTACTCAATCGAAGTGATGATAGAAAAGTATTAGGAAGCGCGTATGCTGTGACTACCGGGACGTATGTCGGTGAAGTATTCATTTATATACGAGAAGATGATACAAACATACATTTTTTGTCAATACCTAAAATGTTAAACAGAGAAGTCCCGATTGAAAAATTTAAATACGCGACCGACAATAATGTGATAGAATTTATAGAAAAAATACCTAGAAACGAAAGAGTTATTTGTAACTCGCAATACGAAGCAAATGAAAAAGCCTAATTTACTAATAGACGGTTCGAATTTACTTTACAGAGTCTATCACGTCTCTCAAATATCCAACACCAACCTTATTCATATGTTTATGAATAGTGTCAAAAAGCTATATAATGATTTCCTCCCAGGAGATGTTTACATAGCGTGGGATAGTAAACTAAAACCACATGAGAAGTCGTTTAGAAGATCTACAGAAACGTACAAATCAACACGAGATAAATCAAAATGGGAGGATGTATATGAGCATGAAAAGACTATTCGAGAGATGTGCAAACTTATAGGTGTGTGTAACATTCATCCTGGTTCACTAGAAGCAGATGATGTAATATACTACTTATCTAAGAAGTTAAAACCTAATATAGTTATATCATCAGACCACGACTTATTACAAACAATCACTGACGATACGTGTGTGTACAACCCTGTCTCAAAAGTAACTTATAACAACAAAACGTTCGAGAGTTTGATACCCGTTCCAATCGAACTTTATGTTAAGTATAAAGCTCTAATAGGTGATAAGTCAGACAACATACCGGGTATCAAGGGAGTTGGCCCAAAGACAGCTGTTAAATACCTCAATGAAGGTATTAAGGAATCTTTAAGCTCTGAGGATTATGATATATTTTTAGAAAATATGAAACTGGTGGATCTATCTACAGCCACATCAAATCATCCTGGTGAGGAACAGATTTACGAATATCAACTTATATCCTTTCAAGACAATGATCAATCGAACTTTGACAAATTTAAAGAAATGTGTCAAGATGTAAACTATCCAGAAAAATCTATAAGTAAGTTTGATATATTTTTTCAAGACGAAATAAACAACGCACTCTTATCTATACTTAAATGATCCTACCAGAGTCATATGTTATACATAAATTCTATCAACACGCAGGATACCCACGCTATAAAAGGGTAAACAGTACGTATGAGGCTGGCTGCCCAATCTGTCGAGAAGGTTCTAGCTGGGGCCGTAAAAGACGTCTATATTACATACCAAAGAAAAACATAATATGTTGTCATAACTGTGGTTGGTATGGTGATGCAGCTAAATGGATACAAGAAGTTGAACACATAACATACAGTGATATGATGAAGCAGCTTGAAGATGGAGAGTATGATGTTGTTGACATATCAAAACAAGAATCAAAAACCTCTCACACTCAAATTGAAATACCATCTCTTCCCCATGATAGTATAAATTTGTTTAACAGCCATCAACTAGATTTTTATAAATCTAACCCAGTGCTCAAAAAGGCGAAGGAATATATTAAATCACGACGATTGGATACAGCCTGTAATGCTCCCAGCAGCTTGTACTTAAGCCTGACAGACAAAGTTCACAAAAATAGACTATGTATACCTAGTTACAATCGATCCGGAAAGATAGTACATTATCAAACACGCAAATTACTAGATGATGATTCACCAAAATATCTCTCGAAAACAAACAGCGAAAAATCTGTATTCGGAATTGATCAAGTTACAGATCTACACCATACAATCTATATATTTGAAGGACCTATAGATTCATTTTTTGTTGAGAATTCAATAGCCATCGCTGGTATACAAGAATCCGGATCAACATCACTAACAGATAATCAATCCGCAGCTTTGCAGGAATTTTGCACCTTAAAAAAAGTATGGGTGTTGGATAATCAATCTTTAGATTCTGCTAGTAAATCAAAATCCCGGCAGCTAGCTACTAATGGTGAGAGTGTGTTTATATGGCCAAAAAACTGCGCGCAATTCAAAGATTTTAATGACATGTGTATGCATTACAAATTAGATTGTATATCTAATAAATTTATAGACAGTAACGTCGCGACCGGACCGGAAGCAATTTTAAAACTATCTAATTAAACTTCCCCGGCTGATTCCTGTTTGTTTTGTGCGGTTAACAAGTACTGCTTAAGAGATTCGCCTAAGCTTGATAAATCTTGAGCAATCCGTGAGATTTTTTTTGATTCACTTCGAGAAACATCAGATAGAATAGAACCACAATCTGTACGATGTAACTGAGCATTCATCGAAGAAGGATCTAATCCATTGAGCTGTTCGATAAATCCTTCGACATTACCAACCCATGTTGATAATACATTTACAGCATTAGCTTTTTGAGAAGCCTCAAACTCCGCTACTGGGTTGCTAGGGACATCATCAAATGATCCAGCGGGTGTATCCACATCTAGACTGGCATCAAATGCTTCTTTGTCATCAGCGGGTGGTTCATCATACTCCGAATCTACTGGAGCTTCATTTAAGGTTTTAAGAAATTTTGTTGCAAATCTGGCCATATCATAATTATTTATACGCTCCGTGATTAAATAATATTACAAATGAGAAAAAATATCGTTAACGAAGACTTCACCGCTCCAGGTGGTCAATATATGCAACTCACCGGAACTACAGAAGGTCCTAGAAAAGTTAACTTACTCGACATCGTAAACTTTCAAAAATACTTAGAAGACGAGACAACTAGAGCACCTAATACACTACCAGCGCCAATGAACGGTGGAATGGTGGATCAGATAGGAGATATTTATATTGCTGCGAATACTATACAATCCGAATTACATGGCGTCCTCGCTAATCCTCTTGTCGCTGATGATAAAGAAGTGCAAGTGACGTTAAAAAAGATGTACAAAAAATTCTCCCATATAAAAATGTTAGTCAAATCACTTTCTAATGATCTAGATTCTCTAGAGGTGTCTAGTAAGTAGTTGATGTTATAGTTTCATTGAATAATTAATAATAGTGATATCTATTGTTAAGTCTGTATTTATAATGTGTGTAATTGCCTGTACAGGTGGTGCATTAGCAACCTACATGGGTTATGATTTCTTAAAAACTACCGTTGGGTTAATATTAATCCAACTAACACTAGGTTATGTAGTTAACACTGTAATGGATTATTATACAGCGGTTAAAAACAAATCATTAGAAAATGAAAGATTAAAACTATATTCAATACAATCAGCAGAATTAAAATGTGCTTTTTGTGGAGAGATTTCAGTGGTACCTATAAGGTTAGATACGGAAAATGAATATGTATGTCCTTCATGCGGTAAACGAAATTCAGTATACTTAAACATCACCGTCGCTCGATCAACAACACCCATGAACGTCAATCCATTAACCACGTCTATGATAAATGACGAAGAAGAGGAAATTTTAGAACAAATACAAGGAAATGAGTGATATATTAAATGAAACAACACAAGGTACAACCAAACCTGCCTCCGCAATAAAAGCTACCCCAAGACCTCCACCAATCACTATTGAGAGTATACAAGACACAATAGATGAATATTTTCTAAATCACGAGGATCCTGAAATACGAGCATCATATAAAAAAGGTCAAATCTTCTCTCTCAAAGATGATTTTGATTTTCTAAGATTTTTCAAGAGTATAAATGCAGTATTTGAAGAAAGAATGGCCACCGCAGACCTAACAACACTTGAAAATCAACAAGTAAAAGCGGTGTTTAACACTATTGACAAATGTATCGATATATTGAAAACAATCAACATGCCTAATTCTGGTAGTGAAATATTACCTATTTTAATTAATTATTGCCTGTCTAGCTTTTCTCGGTATAATAAATCATATGTTAAATCAAGAAAAATATAAGAAAAAGAATATCACGTTGAGAAAGACCGCGGAGAGTGAAGACGTTATGTCTGTTTACGAGATGTCTAGATGGATGAGTTTGATTGAAGCTGTTGATATTATATCTGATAAATGTAAGACATTGGACATGAATGACAAAGACCATTCATGGATTAAACCTATTGCGATCCAAAAATACGTCGATGAACGAACAGAGGGTATTTTATTTGAATTAACAAACCAAAACAAACTATAATGCATTATATCATCGGGACAGAAATACATATACAAAACCGCCCGGTAGATCCTCGAGATCCGAAGACTTATCGAACTCGGAAAGTGACTGGAGATTTCAAACCCGGTGTCCGTTATAACTTATATCATATAAGAAAAGACAAAGAGAATAAGATGAGATATGTATTTATATCCAATGACCAATCGGATGTTGTTGGTCTTGTATTTGATACTATCACTGAAGCAGACAGATATATATCATCTATTAAAAACGAACAATTGCCAAATTATCACGAAATTTATTCAAGAAACACATCTTAGACATAACCGCCATAAACATCATCGTTACCCTTATAATCGAATATAGATTTTGACGCTTCTGTGACATCATCTTCTACTTGATTACTTTCTTTTTCTGGCTGGATACCAGGCTCAAATGAATAGTCATGACGTTTAGCTTTTATTAACCAAACATAATGACCAATTAATGGATTGATTTGTTGAACATCTTGATCGATCTTTTCGGTTATTTCAAAATGCTTACCACCTCTACCTCCAGGCCTGTCTAATCCAAATTCAGATAAATTTATTATATCACCAGCTACAGGTTCTGCACTTTCACCTACATATTTATAAAATTCTTCAATATGAATAAATGCGGTAACTTCATCATCAGCCACTAATCCAAACTTTTGCATAACAATCGCATTTTCATTTAAATTTAAAACTAATGTTAATTTAATTGGTTCCTTATATCCTTGAACTGGATCTTCTCCGTAAACGTCATTAGGCACACTATCAACAGCGTTAGTCTGATAATAATCAACCTCTGTACCAAACATGTTAATTTGCTCCTTCCACCACCCATTATAATTTCCTCGTTCGTTATCATTAACAGACTTATTCAGAAACCTAACAGGTCTAGTATCAAAAGGTTTGCTCATCTCTTGATATGTATATTACCTGTCTTTGGACACTTATATACGCGAATTCCTGTTGTGCCTAGCTCCTTTTCCTCACCTGGATTTATATCTCCAACACCATATTTTGATCGTATATAATTAATATCTTGCGCACTTGCTATTCTCGTGCCTGATGAACCTCTTAAGTCCTCTACTTTAGAATTCAAAGTAGGATCAGTTCGATGAGAATTTGGAACTTGTCTTAAATTTTTCTTCCTTACTAGCTGTCTAGACCCAGTTCTTTGATACGGAGCTAAATCGTCCTCCAGAAGTCTTATAAAAATATCCTCGTACATTAACATTATTTAATCTTTCCAAAAAAAAGACCCCTTCAGATGAAGAGGTCTTTTTCGATCGATAATTTGTTTACGTTAAGAAAATGCGTTTTGGTTACCACCAGTTACACGACCGCCTACTTTTTGTGAACCACCACTAGTAGATGTCATTTGCGCTGTTGTGTCCTTCAAGTTACCGTCATTACCGACTTTATCGGTGACGTCTCCACTTGCCCCTCCAGATGTTGTCTTGCTAGCATCACCAGCAACAACGTTCTTACTTTTTGGTCCTAGTTGTGTAGGATCTTGTCCAACACTACTACCTTGACCGGTGTGTTCCGCTTCGACGGCTTCTTGTGATAAAGGATCAGCACCCATCTCATCACCCATTCCGTCATCCATGGAATCTAAATCCTCGATGTCATCACCAGGCTCTTCTAGCTGTGATAAAAGTCCTCTGAGAGCTTCAGCTTGATCTGAGGATAGCGTTAAAGTAACCTCTCCGCCGCCCATTTCATCATCCATTGATGGTTCGTCAAGTCCGGCTTCAAGTTCACCCATGTCAAATTCTTCTCCATCTTCCATAATGGTGGAGTAGAGTCGATCGAATACATTTGTCTTATCGTTCATACCAGTATTTATTTCCTTTGGAGGTAATTTCAATGAATCGCTTTCCTGTTTTATAGGATCATCAACATTATCTACAGCTTCTGGTCCTGTCTTGTCGATCATTTTGCCAGCCAAGCTGCTATGACCTAATGCGTCATCTGCGCCTTTGCCAACAACAGTCGGATCTGAATTTTCATTAATTACTGTATCATATAAGGATTCAATCTCCTTCATATGCCGAGTTAGATTTCTTGTCTGGTTCACCTAAATACTTATTGCAAATGGTTGACAAATCCAAAAACAATAAGGACTTTTACTTAGGTAACAAGAATCTCCCTACAGAGCGCGCCCAATTTGAGTACACTCCGGAGATGGTCCGTAAGCTCAAAAAAGCCGGGCAGAATCTTCTCTTCTTCGCAGAGAATTATTTTTATATTGTGAATCTAGACACCGGTCGACAGACAATAAAACTCCACCGTTGCCAAAAAAGAGCTCTAAGAAACATGAGAGATAACAGATTTGTTGTAATGTTAGCTTCTCGGCAGTGCGGAAAAACAACCATGATGACAATATATGCATTATGGAACGCTTGTTTCAACAAAGATCAGCGAGTGTTAGTTGTAGCTAATAAAGAAGGAACCGCTATTGAAATCTTTCAGAGAATACGTCTAGCGTACGAGGAATTACCTAACTGGTTGAAGCCTGGTGTCAAAGAATATGGAAAAACTAGCATGACATTAGCTAACGGAAGCCGAATAGGTATTAGCACTACTACTGGAACAGCAGCTCGTGGTCAGTCAGTAAATTGTTTGATTCTAGACGAGCTAGCTTTCATCGACCCGCATCTAGTAGAACCATTCTGGAATTCAGTTTATCCTATTATTTCTTCATCGAAGAAGAGTAAAATTTTCATCGCATCCACACCGAATGGTACAGAGAATTTATTTTATAAATTATATACAGGTGCCGCGTCTGAGCGTAATGGCTGGAGTTCTGAGAGAATTGACTGGTGGGAGGTGCCTGGTCGAGATGATGCATGGAGAGATCAAACAATTAAAACAATGGGAAGTGAAGAAGTCTTCCGGCAAGAATTTGGAAATGAATTCCTTGAGACTGGAGAGAGTGTACTCGATGAGGAGATACTAGACAAACTAGAAATCAATATCACAAGCCCTGTGCATATACTAGAAGACGGTTGTTATAAATTATGGACTCATCCACAACCTCAATCCAGAATATACGTGGCTGGAGTTGATGTTGGAGAAGGAGTGTCTCAAGCATCAAGTGTAGTGCAGATTTTCGATATAACAGACCTAACACATATAAAACAAGCGGCAATATATTCTAACAATACTATCAGTCCATATAATTTCACATCCAAACTTCATGAATTACTTCAACATTGGGGATCTCCTCTAGCGCTTATCGAGAGAAACAACTGCGGAGCTCAAGTGGTGGATAACCTCGCTCATCATTTCGGTTACGAAAATATTGTAACATATAATAATGTTAAGAAAATAGACATGACTCGGCTTGGTGTATTAGCTCACACTAATACAAAATATAAAGGAGTGATGAACATGAGATATTGGATCAATGAATTAAAATCTGTAGTGTTGTACGATGAGGGTACATTATACGAGCTTAAGAACTTTATTAGATACCCAAATGGTACTTGGAAAGCTAGAGATGGAGAAGATCTACATGATGATAAAGTCATGGCTATGATATGGTCGTTAATGATATTAGAAACAGCTATAACAGAGAGACATTTTGATATTGAAAGGGTAGATGATAATGGAAAACCACTCCAGCTAACACCGTTGTCATTTAACTTACAGCAATCAACAACACTAGATATGCAAGATGACTACATGTCCGGTTCTAATTTCCTTCCGGTAATGATACAAACAGGTGATGATACTAACTCAGATATTGCTGGTTTAAAAGAGCAGGGTTGGCAATTTCCGCAATAAATAATTACATGACAACCGACCACCCTATGAACCAGTCACAGTTTAATAAGGCTCGTTCAGATAAATTCTTAATGGTATTAGACATACCAGAAGCTCTCAGAGCCATAGACACTAGAGAATCACGAGCTTCTAATCTGGTTGACTCAAAATCTATCACGTATAGTGTTTTTGCAACTCAAGTACCTGACGTACAAGTACATGACACGGAACAAAAATTCTCCGGTCAAGCATTTCATTTCACCAGCCACCATCGTCCAGAGTATGGTAACGTGACTGTAAAATTCACAATCGATAACGAATTCAAAAACTACTGGGTGGTTTACAAATGGATAAACATTTTAAATAGTAACACAGAAGGATTTTTTGATGCAGAGAATTTATCAATATCCGAAACTCCATTCGAGACATATTCAACCACCGCGACACTGTTTGGTTTAGATGAGTTTGACGAGAGAAAAATACAATTTGATTTTGTTGGAGTAGTACCAGTAAAGCTGGGTGGTATCAATTATGACTACAGAACTGAAGAGGAAATTGAAACATATTTAGAATTCTCATTCAGTCAAATGATAGCAAAACTAGTATAGTTCAGAAAAATGATTTCGCAAGACAATAAATAATAGTAGTCATGGCACGCACAATACAATCACCCGGAGTCGAAATCAATGAGATTGATTTATCGTTAAGACCTAACCTACCAGTAGGCACAAACATACTTGTTCCTGGATTTTCAAATCAAGGTCCAATAGATGAAGTTATACAAGTTAGTAGCATTTCTGAATTTGAACAGTTATACGGTCTTCCTACAAATGCCGCAGAACGATATTTTTATCACTCTGTAAAGTCGTCATTCAATGGACCTGGAAACATATTTGTGACCAGATTACCATATGGTCCTAAAGAAGGAGACACTGCCGGAGACGAATACACCGCTTTACTATACCCAGTACACACCAAACCTAGTGTGGAAGCCATTGAAAGCTGGGCCACATCACAATCACCAGCTTTAAGCGCCACCGCTGATAAGATCATGACTGAGCTTGGTAGTGAGTGGAAAGACCATTTATACACCGGAAAAACAGCACAAGGAGTTGATCACAATTTAGTAGACTACTTATGGGATAACCATAAGGATGTAGATTACAAAGATAGCGATACATACTTTATTGGAGAACCAGAACATGTGAAACTCACACAAGCTGAATATGAAGTGTTAGCCAATAATGAACTGACATTTAATGACAAACCTGGTGATGTTGGTGCTGGTGGAGTCGCCGGACTAGCTAATTCTGGTATTATTGTACTGAATTCTTCTAGAAGGGCTATTAACCAAAAATTTGAAGGGCATTATTTAGCATTGTCAGATAATACAAATCTCAATCCCGCGACAGCGTATGATTCGCTGAAGGAGTTGAGATCTATCAACAAAAACACACCTGCTGGTAAAACTGTGAGAATCCCGGAAAACAGACTCACCTTCCCAGTCCATGGAGATGCTGAAGATAGTACAGTATCATTGTCCGAGGTTGTGGAAAATATAGGTGAGTTTGATATGAATTCTGATGAATTTAGTGATATAATAACACTAGGTTTATTCAAAGTCCGACAATCTACACTCAACGCAGATACTGCGAAATTAGATTTTGTGTTGTCGGAAGCATACACTGGTAGTTTGAACTTCCACCGAGAGAAATTCAACCAAACCGGTGGTACCGCAGAGTCATTTTTCATGGAGAGTGTTTCAGACTCTTCTGCTAATTGTCGTGTTTTTGTCAATCCGGCAATTTCCAAGAAATCTGGAGATTGGTTAGATGATGACGCACTACCAGAGAGACGAGTTAGAGTACTGTCAGATAAACATCTGAGCTACACTAAGTCAGATTATGACCCAACCAATGTGGCCACCAGAGCCACTCCAGCCAACAAGGCTTTCTTGAACCGGAAGGAAGAACATGAACTAGGATTATGGACTGCGTTAATTGCTGGATCTACAACCAAAGCTGGTAATAACTTGTATCCACATGGTGTTTTCAAAGTCGCAGACGCTGAGAGTAAAAACATTGGCGCTGTTCCAACTAAACTTGAGTACATTTTCGAAACAATCGACAATCATGAGTTGTATCCATTGGATATAACATTAGATGCTGGTCTTACAACTATATTTGTAGGTTCTCACGGAGGTAGAAAACCATTTGACGACGAAGCTTATTACGAGATAGGTGAAAAGCTCGGTACAGCTGAAAATGGATCTCCAGTAACATATGACGAATCCGGAACTACATTCACATGGACTCATGATAATCTATACACTCCAAGTATTTTAGAGGATAAAAAATCAACTCTAAATTATTATAACAATGTAGCCAATGTGTTTGTCAACTTCGCTGCTAACAAGCGAAAGGATCACATGACAATTCTTGATCCACTGAGATACATCTTTATCCAAGGTCAAGGAGCCAAGACACTCGCAAATAAAGAGCACATATTTTCCAAACACGTGTATTGGCCGTTACGTCACAACTTCGAGTCTCAAAACACTAGCTATGGAGCTACATACGGAAACTGGGCAAAGACATATGATGGTACGTTAGGTCGTAACATCTACGTTCCGTTCTCCGGTCGTCTAGCAGCAACATACGCTAGAACAGATGCACAGTATCAACCTTGGTTCGCTCCAGCAGGTTTCACACGAGGAGTGATCAGTACAGTTTCTGACATCGCAGTATATCCTAAGCAAAAACACCGTGATCAACTGTATAAAATTAACGTTAATCCAATCGCTAACTTTCCTAATGATGGTTTTGTAGTTTTCGGTCAAAAGACACTACAAACCAAACCAAGCGCGTTTGATAGAATTAACGTGAGAAGATTGTTCTTGTACCTGGAGAAGGCTGTAAGAGCCACAGTTAAATACTACGTGTTTGAACCGAACACACTATTTACAAGAACACAAGTAGTAAACGTGTTAACGCCTATATTTGAAAAGGTTAAGAATACAGAAGGTATGTATGATTACTTGATTGTATGTGATGAACGAAACAACACACCGTTCGTCATTGACCAAAATGAACTAGTCATTGACATCTATATTAAACCGGTAAGAGCTGCAGAATTCATATTGTGTAACTTTTATGCAACAAGAACAGATCAAAACTTCTCAGAATTAGTATCCTAAACATAAATATTTAAAATGCCAGAGATAAAACAAACAATAACGGACTTCTACAGAGTAGCGCAAGAGAGAGACTTCTCTCGGGACTTTCATTTCAGAGTGTTGAGTATATCTCCTGGTGACAGTGCAGGTATTACATTCGATGAAGACGATCTAGTATATGTCAAAACAGCCTCACTACCAGGCCGAGCAATTCAAAATAAAACAGTACCTTATATGGGTATGAATTTCAATGTTCCAGGTTCAGTAACTTATACAGGATCTGATGCATGGAGCATGACATTCTATTCAGATCAAGCCGCGAGACTTCGCGCGATGTTTGAATCATGGACTTTTGATATTTTTGATGACAGTACCAGTACCGGTAATTATGCTACACCTAGTCAAAACTCTGTAATCAACTTGTTACAATTGGACGCTCAGTTGAATGCTGTAGCAGAATACACACTATATGGTGCTTACTGCCAATCCATCGGTCAATTGCAATATCAACCAGCTCAAGGAACTGGTGAGCCAATGGAATTTGAAGCTACAATGGCATATCAATACTGGAGGAGAGAAAAATCAGCTCTCACCGGATCATTGAGAAACTTCGCTAGCGGAATCGCAGACAAAGTTCTTGGTGCATTAGGCTTGTAATAGAGCTCGTCTAGTATGAGCTTCCTCAAAAAGCTCGCCAAAAAAGGCGTCAACAAGCTCAAAGCTAAAGCTATTGACAAAGTGACTGATGCTATATTTGGAGGTCTTGGCCGAGGTCCTTCAAAAGGTAGAACATTTGGATTCGGAGGAGCTAGTCAGTTACCCACACGATCTAGCCAGAATGGTACATTCGATTACCGGTCGCACTTCCATGATCAACTCACTGGAATGTACTCACAATCTTTTCAAACACCTAACAGGAGTTTGTGGTTTGTTGTTATCGACCCATTTCCACAAGCATTAAAAATGGACACATTACACATGTTAGAATGCGGTGGTACGGCCATTGTCAATGAAAGAGGTCCTAGTAAAGATAAGCATTACTTGGCTCATGACGCAGTTGTTGAATCCGTGACTTCAAAAGAATTACAAGACAATCAAGGAGGTCAAGATCAAAACGCCGGTTGTCTTTTCGCTCAAGGCGTGAATCTACCTACAGAGCAAATGTCAACCAGTAGAGTTACAGTAGATAATAACCGTGGATTTGTACCAGGTTTAGTCGCCGGTGCACGCAATGAA
>MDTB01234968.1_pt1 | contig 13135 bp, 13 predicted proteins | sample 811161 | NCBI WGS metagenome assembly MDTB01 (sample SAMN05326650, study PRJNA326480) | marine metagenome | isolation source: seawater | place: Mediterranean Sea | collected 2009 | reverse complement strand
CGATCGCCCTGGTGATAACCGGCGGCGTGATGGTGTCCAGACAGCGCGTGGCAGATCAGCACGGCATTGCTTTTTGCTTGGTTCAATTCTCCGTAGGTCTCGTAGACCAAGTCGAAGCTCGGTAATACCGTACCGTTTTGCAAAGCGAACGGTTGCTTATACTGAAATAGCAGTGGGCTAACGAGGCCGACGGAAGTTGCGTCAGGTGCTGTCATAGCGACAGAGATAATGTCCGTAAGGTGTCTTGCAGCAGTGACAACACGATGAGCGCAACCAGTGGTGAAAAATCCAATGGACCCATGGTTGGCAGCAGATTTCTTAGCGGCGCCATAATCGGATTCAGTAGCTGATCCAGCAGGCTGATGACCGGATGATAAGAGCCTTGATTGATGAAACTCACCACCACTATGACCAAAATCGACCACCAATAGAATTGCACCCAAACTAAGCCGGTACGCACTGCTCCAACGGCAACGGCTTGCACTGGGTCAGCGTTCCCGAGCGTCACCACGTAAACGAACAATACGCCCATGGCCCAGGCCAACAGCAACGATGCTAGATCCCAGCGCCCCAGGTTAGGTAACAGTTTTCGCAGTGGCCGGGCCAGCAGGTCGCTGCCTTTGACTACCGCCTGACTCAGCGGGTTGAAGCGATCGGCATCAACCGCTTGTAATAAAAATCTCAGCAAAAACAGCAAAGTTAGCAGGCGTAGTGCAAGGTCGATAAACGCATACAAAGTTTGTCCGATCATGTTTTACCAAATTCCTCGGCTAGTTCTGTTGAGCGATGATGTGCTGCCTTCAGGGCTGAGGCGATGGCATCGGGTACCGCGTGTTGTAACAGCGTATTTAAAGCAGCCTCGGTGGTGCCAGCAGGCGATGTGACGTTTTCGCGCAGGGTTGCGACCGGTTCTACCGACTGTTGCGCCATCAATGCCGCGCCATAAGCGGTTTGCAGCGTCAGATCGGTACTAGTCTGGATGTCGAGACCGAGTTCGACGCCAGCGTTGATCATATGCTCCATAAGAAGAAAGAAATACGCCGGGCCGCTACCCGAAACCGCCGTTACGGCATCAAGCTGTTCCTCATTGGCCACCCAGACCACTTTACCTGCTGCCTGCAGCACGCGCTCGGCAGCTTCAAGGTGTTTGTCATTTACCGCTTGATTAGCGAACAGTGCGGTCATACCAGCACCGACGAGTGCGGGCGTATTAGGCATGCAGCGCACAATGGGCTGATTGTTGGGCAGCCAAGACTCCAGGCTTGCTACAGTAATGCCGGCCGCAACCGATACAATTAGTTGGGTTGCGTTGACGCCAGACAGCGACTGCACGACGCTGGCGGCGATCTGGGGTTTGACCGCCAGCACAACAATTGCAGCCTGCTTGATAGCCAAATCGTTTTGCTGAAAAACGCTAATGCCGAGACTCTCTGCTGCAGCGCGTTGCTCTTGACTTGGGTCAGCAGCCACAATTGCGGATGCCTGCATGCCGCTGTCCAATAAGCCTCGAATGAGGCTCATGGCCATATTGCCTGCGCCGATAAAAGCGATGCTCAAAGTCTGTCTCCTAGCTATTCCGCGCCCCGAATAGATCTGTGCCGACCCGAATCATGGTGGCGCCAGCATTGATTGCGTCCTCAAGGTCTGCGCTCATGCCCATGGACAGTGTGTCCCATTGGCTAAGATCGCTCGCAAATTGCCGTCCAAGTTCTAAATGTAATTGTGCCACGGAATCATAGCCTGCCCTAGAATCAGTGGACTTGGCGAGAATGGTCATCAGACCTCTGGGTACAAGATTAGGCAGCGACAGCAGTTGCTCGAGAAGCTCGGCTGCGCCTACTCGATCAACGCCACCTTTATTTGCATCCGCGTCTAAATTGACCTGAATCAGTACGTTCAGCGGATCAGGCTTGGAGTGCAGGCGGTTAAGCCGTGTTGCTATTTTTGGCCGGTCCAAGGTTTGTACCCAAGAAAACTCGTCAGCAATTAATTTGCACTTATTGGATTGAATGCGGCCAATGAAATGCCAGTGCAAATCGTATTGCTGCAATTGTTGGGTTTTCTCCACAGCCTCTTGTAAATAGTTTTCGCCGAATTGGACAAGACCCAAAGTGATGGCCTGGGTGATCACATCGACGGACTTGGTTTTGCTTACGGCGAGCAATTCGATGTCCCGAGGGTCGCGATTCGATGCAACACATGCGGTGAGTATGCGATCTAAAAGCCGGTTGTAGTTGTCTTCAATATTGGACATGGGGCGATTTCTAAAGGCGTCTTCTCCGCAAAAGGGGGGCGATTTGCTTACCGATAACCGCCTTGATGTCTGCTAGCGGGGAGCACCTTAAGACACTAGGGTTAAGGTTGTCGAATTGATGTGATGAGTCGGTGCCTAATTGGTTGGAACTTCTGAGACTTGCAGTGGCCACTCAAGCCTCTGATGTCTTTCTATCCTCGGGCTGCTCGCCAAAGATGCGTGTACGAGGCGAGTTACAGCAACTCGCTAAATCCGAAGTGTTGACCGACGCATATTTAGCGGACGTTTTGGATTGCATGTTAAGTGAGCAACAGCGGCAACAGTTGCAGGCAGCATTGGACATCGACTTGGCTTTTCAACATGAACAAATTGGTCGTTTTCGGGTGCATGTTTTCCAGCATCGGCTCGGCGTCGGCCTAGTGCTGCGGGTCGTCCCGCTGAAACCACCAAGGCTCGAGCAACTGGCGGGTCAGGATCCGTTGGCGTTGACCATGTTAAACGCATTAGCCCACCATACTGCGGGCTTGGCGTTGTTTGTTGGCAGCACCGGTAGCGGCAAAAGCTCTACTCAAGCCGCAGTAGTAGACGCTTTGAACAGAGATGGCCGACGGCACATCGTCTGCATCGAAGACCCCATAGAATACGTTCATCACAACACCACAGGATTGATCCACCAGCGGCAAGTAGGTACTCACGTTAGCGGCTTCGAACAGGCATTGCGGGCGGCGCTGCGAGAAGCCCCCGATGTCATCGCCTTAGGCGAGTTGCGCGACGCCACGACCATTCAACTGGCTTTGGAGGCGGCAGAAACCGGGCATCTAGTGCTTGCTACTTGTCATGCTTCGAGCGCAGTGCACAGCGTAACGCGGCTGTTAGAAGGTGTGCCGCCCGGTCAACGAGCGTTGGCGCGTAGCGTGCTCGCGGCGTCGCTAGTAATGGTGGTGTACCAACAACTGATGCCAACGGGATCTGGCTCTCGGGTTGCCGCGTTTGAGCTGCTCAAGGCGACCTCTGCGGTGCGCAATCTAATTCGCGAAGACAAACCCGCGCAGCTCTACTCCGCTATGCAGACGGGCAGTCAACAAGGCATGCAAACTATCACGCAAGCGCTTGAGCGCTTGCATAGCGCGGGTGTCATCGCGGCCCAACGGGAAGAATCGCACAACTAGGTTCTAGCGATTCTGCTGCTGCTCGCGGAGCCAGGTTTCAACGATCCGACAGGCGGATTCCTGATGCAGGTCGGCGCCATCGGCCTTGCTTGAACTCCAAGAGCTGAGGCGCTCGTCACTCATCACGGTGGGGTAGCCGGTGCGTTGCGCCAGAGTCTGAGCAAACTTACGCGCGCGCTCCGCCATTGCTGACTCGGTGCCGTCCATATTTAAGGGTAAGCCAACAACAATGGTAATGGGTTGGTATTCGGCTATGAGGGCCTTAAGGCTCGGCCAGTTGATTGGCTCGCCCTTTTTAGCGCGGATCGTACAAAGGCCGTGGGCATGGCCTGTTACGGTTTGGCTGGCGGCGATGCCAATATTCTTTAACCCGAAATCAACGCCCAATACGTACCCTTCAGGCAAGTTAGATTCAGTACTCAAGGGTTACCCGTGACCAGCGCCGGCGAGCAACGAGCGCATGTCTATGCCGAGCAAACCCGCGGCGAGGTCGAGGCGGCTTTCGAAGTCTGCGGCAAAAAGTATGTCGGCGTTCGCCTCGGTAGTCAGCCATGCGTTGCGCGCGATTTCATTTTCCAGTTGTCCTGCTTGCCAGCCCGCGTAACCCAAGGCAATGAGCACATGGTCTGGGCCGCCGCCGTTAGCGATGTCGCCGAGAATTTCTAGTGCCGACGATAGAAAAACTTCCTCGGTTATTTGTCCCGAATGTTTAGTGTTTGAATAAGCACTGTGCAATACAAACCCTCGCTCACGAGATACTGGACCACCAAGTAATACCGGCGTGTTCAGCCACTGCTTACTTGCTTGAAGATTGAGTTGTGCCAGCATTTCTAGTATCGAGATGTCAGACGGCCGGTTTACGACCAGGCCCATAGCGCCATCCTCGTTGTGCTCGCATATATAGGTCAAGGTATTGGCAAAGTAGTCCCCAGCAAGCCCTGGCATAGCGATTAAAAAGTGATTCGTTAGATTCATTGGCCGGTTACGAGTTTTCAGCGATTGATGTCTGTGCCGAATTTTGAGTACTGCCAGGTTCTAGTGAACTCCAGGCGATCATAAGCTTTGCGCATTTCAATAGAGAAGGGCTGATAAGGAGCCGCTTGTCGCACCGTATTAAGCGCTGCTTTGTCTAGTGAGGTGGATCCAGAGGAGCGAATGATACGCACATAATCTAGCTGACCGTTGCTTAAAATGCTCACGCGCATAACCAACTCGCCCTGGATATTGCCCGGTGGATAGTTCACTCGGCCAATTCGCTCGCATTTCCGCCGCCACATTGCCAAATAGGCAGCTTCAGCGGTTGCCGTTGGTAAAGCGGCGCTGGGCTCGTCCAAGCGTCTTACTCTTGAAGTGTCTTGCCTGAACGCGCCTTGGGTCTGCAAGTTGGCGATTTGGTCTATCAATTTAGCCCGATTAAAGCGATTGCGCAGTGTGGGCTGTTGCGGTTCAGTTTTTGCCATCGATTGCAATGCGGGCTCCGATTGCTGTTGTGGTTGCATAATTGTCGTCTTCGCCTCTGGTGCTGGCGCTGACTGGTCCGGAGTCGTCGCCGCCGCGGACGGTTGTAACGCAACAGTTAGTTCCAGTTCTGGTAACGGTTTTGTGGGTTTGAGATTCAGCCCCAGTATCAAGCTCGCGTGCAGCGCCAGCGCTAAAAAGATACCGAACCCGAGACGATCTCTAGATGTCGCCGTCGGTTGCAATGACGTTATGCGCGATGTGGTGGCCATTAAGCCATTCGAGCCGCGAGTTGTTTTAGGCAGGTATCGATCAAGTCCCCAGCAATATCTAACCCAAATTGTTCATCTAGCTCGCGAATGCAGGTGGGGCAAGTAACGTTGATCTCGGTTAGATGCTCGCCAATGACGTCGATACCAACAAAAAGAAGGCCGCGGCGTTTTAGTTCTGGTCCCACCTGCTCGGCGATCCATCGGTCGCGATCAGTCAGCGGGCGACCCTCGCCGCGACCACCAGCAGCGAGGTTGCCGCGTGTTTCACCGGCCGAGGGGATTCGCGCCAAGGTGTAGGGAACAGGCTCGCCATTGATAAGCAGAATCCGCTTATCGCCGTCGACAATTTGTGGCAAGTAGACTTGCCCCATAATTTGTTCGCGCTCCCCATCTGTGAGGGTTTCTAGTACCACACTCAGATTCGGATCCTCATCCATTATGCGAAAAATCGAGGCCCCTCCCATACCATCTAACTTCTTAAACACCACGTTGCGGTGTTTGTTGTGAAATGTCTTAAGTTGATCGATGCGGCGACTGACAATAAGTTCCGGGCAGCATTGTGGAAATTGGGTTGCAAACAATTTTTCATTACAATCGCGCAACGCGCTGGGTCGGTTAACCACTAGTGCGCCTTGTGCCTCCGCGCGCTCCAAAAGGTAGGTGGTATAGATGTACTCCATATCGAAGGGCGGGTCTTTCCTCATCATCACAATATCAAAGTCAGCGAGAGCCACTGATTGCTCACTACCAAGCTCATACCAATCGTCGCCTGCTGAAGAGGCGTCCAGCGACTGACAGAAATCGGCACGAAGCTCGAGAGTTTTGACCAAGGCCATAACCTGCCCTTGGTGCATCAGGAGATCGGCTTGATTGAGATAAAAGACCTCCAGCCCGCGTCTTTGGGCTGCCGCAATCATGGCCAGGGTGGAATCCTTTTTTAGCGATAGCGCGTGAATCGGGTCCATCAAAAAGGCAATTTTGGTCATGTTGTCAATTTCTCAGTAATTGCGGTGGTTAAGGTTCCCATTGCCCCGTGGTCTAAGCAACAGCAATCCTGGTGCAACTTCAGGCCATACATTGGGTGACGCAAAAAATAAACCGCTACAATCATCAGATGCATGAACAAGTGCTCAATCAGCGTATGCGCCAGATCTTCGAACGCACCACGCTCGAATACCTAACGTCACCCCAGCGAACAGAGACTAAGGCGTTGTTGCGCGAATTCGCCGATTCCTTATCGCGTTGGTCGGATGTGACAGTTTTGTCTGCGTCCGCAGTTTCAGTAACGCAACTGGCAGTGCCGTTTTTACGTGCTTTGGCCAGCGAGGCGTTATCCCAAGATCGCCATACAGTGAGTTGCCTGCGATTGCTGGGAAAGTGGTTGGCAACTTGGGGGCGGCCTGAATTGGCGGTAGCAAAAAGCCCCGATGCGCAAGTAACGCTCGTTCAGGCGTTACAAGCTTTCGCCATTCTGAATGTCGGTCACGATGATAACGAGGTTGCTGACCATGCCTCGACCTTTGGCCGTTTGGTTGCGCATATGTTGCTTGAGGCTGAGCGTTGGCTGGCTAATCCCAATGCTAATTCGGCACCGTTAAGTAGTTGCCTATTGGCCCTTAAAGAATTGGCAGAGCACCATCAAGACCAGCGCATTATGGAATTGGCGTGGGCTACTGCAAACATGCTGGATCGCCTGGCAGACCAGACCTTACGGGTAACTGATGAGTTTTTAGACGTTGTACAGCGGGTGCTGAAGTTGCTGGTACTTGCTCATGTGTTTCAGGCTTGGAACCGCAACGACGAAGCTGAATACGCGAGAACCCTGGAGGACGCAGATATTTTGGCATCTGGTGGTGAGCTGAAATCCCTTCTATAGAAGTGCTCAAGGGCCGTTGCTGTCGGGCCAGCCTGTAGCTTGTTGAATCAGCGTTAGTGCGGCGGCAGGCATGGTCTCTGCTCGCAGGGTAAGTTGTCCTAAGCGGCACCCTTGGGCCTGATAGCGGTTGAAAGCAGACACCTCTGCCTCGCTGAAACCGCCCTCTGGTCCAACAAATATTACACGGTTCTGCGATTTCAGCTGGGTCGGCGCTTGGGTAGCTGCAGGATCAAAGTACATTAGGTGGGTGTCTGGATGCTCCAGCTCTGTAAGTATGTGTAAAAGATTCTGCGGCGGGTGTAACCGTGGTTGTCGTACTCGACCGCACTGCTCGCAGCTTGTAATCAAAACCTTTTGCCAATGCTCGAGCTTGCCCGACATACGCTGCTCGTTAAGTTTCACGTTGCTGCGTTGAGTCTCCATCAAGTAAATGTCGGTGGCACCCAGCTCTGTGGCCTGGGCCAGAGCGCGATCCATTGGCTGGCCTTTGATCAGGCCCAACGCTATGCCGAGAATAAAGGCGTCATGTTTAACAAAGGGCGTTCGGGACAGAACTTTTAGTTCAGTTTTGCGTGGATTGTTGACGACGATTTGGCAGCGCGAGACGTCTCCCGCTTCATTGAAAATCTCCACAATGTCGTTAACGCTGTGGCGCAGCACTCGGCACAGGTAGTTTGAGCGTTCTGAGTCTAATGCCACGGTATGCGATACACCGTAACGGCCAGGCACATAAAATCGCTGGGCCATCTTCGTCAGCCAGACTGTACGCCGAGGTTGTTACAAATCTTGGTCGTAGCGCCCCAACGATTCAACGTATAAAAGTGCAACGCCGGCGCGCCCATAGCGATGAGCTTCTCGCACATGCGTGTCACCACTTCCACACCGAATTCTGTCAGATCTTTTTCTGCGTGCTGCCGTAACGCCATGGCTTTGTCGAGCCATCGGGGAATGTCTGCGCCGGCCTTAGCAGAGAAGCGGCATAAAGATTCATAGTTGGTGATGGGCATAATGCCGGGAACGATAGGGATTTCTACCTGTAGCCTACGACACTCCTCCACGAAGTAAGCGTAAGCGTCGATGTTGTAAAAATACTGGGTTATGGCGACATCGGCGCCGGCGTCGACTTTACGCTTAAAATATTCCAGATCGGTCTCGCTGGAGGCCGCGTCCGGGTGTACCTCCGGATACGCGCCGACGACAATATCGAAGTGATCGCCGAATTCTTGGCGGATCAAGCGCACAAGGTCTTCAGCATACTGTGGCTCAGGTGCATCACTATTGGCTTGGTCGCCGCGCAAACAAAGGATTTTCCTGACGCCTAAGTCTTTGTAATAGGACACTAGGTCGAGTGTGTCTTGAGGATCAGCGCCGCTCATGGATAAATGTGGCACGGTATTCCAATCGTTGGACATCAAGCCGGTTACGGTTTGTTTTGTGCCCTCTTTGGTGGACCCGCCGGCTCCATAGGTCACGGAAAAATACTCTGGTTGTAAGCCGGCGAGTGTTTCGGCAGTTCCGGTAACTAGTTTATGCCGTGCCGTTTCATCCCTCGGCGGAAAGAACTCAAAGCTGACGGGTACTGTTGTGTTAGGGCCCATAGTCTGTTCCATGTTGACCCGGGTTTCAGGCCAGTGCTTGAGCCAGTGCTTCAGCTTTGTCAGTACGCTCCCAACTAAAGGTGGCCTCGGTTCGGCCAAAATGGCCATACGCGGCCGTGGTTTGATAGATCGGCCGCTTGAGGTCCAACATCTCAATCAATCCTCGAGGTCGCAAGTCAAAGTGCTCACGCACAAGCTGAACAATCTTTTCATCACTGATTTTGCCGGTGCCGAAGGTGTCGAGGCTGATTGATGTCGGTTCAGCCACGCCAATAGCGTAGCTCACCTGTATTTCGCAGCGTTCCGCAAGTCCTGCGGCGACGATGTTTTTCGCAACGTAACGACCTGCATAAGCGGCAGAGCGATCTACTTTTGAAGGATCTTTACCAGAGAAGGCGCCGCCGCCATGACGGGCCATGCCGCCATAGGTGTCGACAATAATCTTGCGCCCCGTGAGACCGCAGTCGCCCACAGGGCCACCAATGATGAACTGACCGGTGGGGTTGATATAGATCTTGGTTTCCGCAGAAATCCAGTTTTGCGGCAGCACAGGCTTGATAACTTCTTCCATAACCGCTTCGCGTAGATCTTCCTGGCTGATGTCCGGGTCGTGCTGGGTGGACAGCACGACGGCATCGATTCCAGTAGGTTTACCGGCCTCATCGTAACGGAACGTCAACTGGCTCTTGGCGTCTGGGCGCAGAAACTTGAGAGAAGAACGTCGCATTTCCGCCTGTTTTTGCACTAAACGATGGGAATAGGTCAGCGGCGCTGGCATTAACACATCAGTCTCATCCGTGGCGTAGCCAAACATGAGTCCTTGGTCGCCGGCTCCTTGCTCGTGATCTGCTGTTTCGTCAACACCCATCGCGATGTCCGAAGATTGCTGGCCCAGTGCGTTTACAACGGTGCAGGACTCTGGATCAAAACCGACTTCAGGGCTGTCATAACCGATGTCTGCAACGACCTCGCGAACCAATTTATCGATGTCAACTTGAGCGTTACTTCGCACCTCTCCGGCGACAACGATAAGACCGGTTTTAATAAGAGTCTCACACGCGACTCGAGACTCTCGGTCTTGGGCGAGCATTGCATCAAGCACTGCGTCAGAAACTTGGTCGGCGACCTTGTCAGGGTGGCCTTCAGAAACGGATTCGGAAGTGAATAAGTTGTTGTCAGTCATGCTACGGCTCGCTGGAAATCAGTTTATTGCTAAAATCAGGCCGCGGATTCTACGTGAATCTGCATAGTTTTGGCGTTTTTAGATTGTCAGATATTCAAGTCAGCAATGAAAAGTTTGCGTGGGCGTAGACAAAGCTCGACAATAGCGCCGCAACTTCCCGGGAGAGCCTATGCCTTCGAGATTTGAACTTGCCAATGCCATTCGCGTATTGGCCATGGATGCCGTGCAGGCGGCAAAAAGTGGACATCCAGGCGCTCCAATGGGCCTAGCTGATGTTGCTGAGGTGTTGTGGAGAGATGTCCTAAAGCACAATCCTGCCGACCCAGAATGGGTTAATCGTGATCGTTTTGTGCTGTCTAATGGCCATGGCTCAATGCTGTTATACGGCCTTTTGCACCTCACGGGCTACCCCGTGACCCTGCAAGACTTGCAGGACTTTCGGCAACTGCATGCAAAAACAGCGGGTCATCCAGAGTATGGTGAATGTCCTGGTGTAGAGACCACGACCGGACCGTTAGGCCAGGGGTTCGCCACTGCCGTGGGCATGGCGCTCGCTGAGCACAAGCTTGCGGCTGAATTCAACCAGACCGAACACACCATCGTAGATCATCGCACTTGGGTCATTACCGGTGACGGATGTTTAATGGAAGGCATTTCTCATGAGGCCGCATCACTTGCGGGAACCTTGGGTTTAGAAAAGCTCATTTGCATCTACGATGATAACGGCATATCGATCGATGGGCAGGTTGATGCGTGGTTCAGCGAAGATGTTGCGGCGCGATTTGAAGCCTATGGTTGGCGTGTGATCCGCAACGTGGATGGTCACGATACCGATGAGATCGCCCAAGCGCTGCAAACGGCTATTCACCCGGACGGTCGCCCCACCCTGGTGTGTTGCCGAACCACTATCGGATTTGGATCGCCAAACAAGCAAGGTACTGCAGGTATCCATGGCTCGGCGCTTGGAGACGCTGAAATCGCGGCGACTCGCGAAGCGCTGGGGTGGGCACATCCGGCGTGGGAGATTCCCGATAGTTACTACGAAGCGTGGGATCAGAAAGCTCGCGGGCAACAAAGCCAGCAACAGTGGCAGCGAGACTTCGATCAGTTTGCGCAAGCACAGCCTGAGCTGGCGGCAGAGTTTTTGCGACGCATGCACGGCAATTTGCCTGCACACTGGTGTACGGCGATCGACGAATTGGCAGCACGCGAGCAGCAAAAACCAGCAGACTTAGAAACGCGCAAAGCTTCGCAACGCTGCATAGGCGCTATTGCCCAAGGCATCCCCGAATTGTTTGGGGGCTCGGCGGACTTGACGGGTTCGAATAATACTCGTTGGGAAGGGTCGAGCGATGAACAACACATGAGCTACGGTGTACGAGAATTTGCCATGACCGCGATCAGTAATGGTCTGCAACTGCATGGTGGCTATCGACCATTTACCGGAACGTTTCTAATATTCATGGAATACGCGCGCAACGCCGTGCGCTTGGCGGCCTTAATGCGTGTGCCGAATATTTTTGTCTACACCCACGATTCGGTAGCGGTAGGTGAAGACGGCCCAACCCATCAGCCGGTAGAGCAAATTAGTAACTTACGCAGTACGCCAAATCTGCACACATGGCGGCCTTGCGACACTGTGGAATCGGCGGTTGCCTGGAAGAGTGCGGTTGCCAGTCGCAGTACGCCGACAGCGCTCATATTCACCCGGCAGAAAACCCAGGCTCAACAGCGAACAGCCGCAGTGTTCAACAATATTCACAAAGGTGGATACATACTGTTAGATTGCGAAGACAGCCCACAAGTCATACTAATTGCGACTGGTTCCGAAGTTGAGCTCGCCGTTGCCGCTGCGCAAAAACTTGGCGCCGCCGACATGCGAGTGCGAGTGGTGTCCATGCCCTGCGTTGAGCAATTCGATGCCCAGGACGAGGCCTATCGGCATCAGGTACTACCTCCGACCATACGTGCGCGGGTCGCTGTTGAGGCTGGGCATCCAGACTCTTGGTACAAGTATGTTGGCCTCGATGGGGCAGTAGTCGGCATTGACCGATTCGGTGTCTCAGCGCCTGGAGCGCAGGCCATGGCGGCATTGGGCATTACCGTAGACGCGGTGGTGGCCGCAAGCGAGCGCGTTGTCAGGCGCTAAGAAGCTGCTCGAGCTAGGAATAGCTAGGAATAGCTAAGGATAGCTAAGGATAGAAGGAACATAAGCTATGCAATCTTCCACAATTCTCTCTATGAGTGCGGTGGACCTGTCCGGGAAGCGCGTATTCATTCGAGCCGATCTCAATGTACCAGTGAAAGAAGGCGTGGTAACCAGTGATGCGCGCATTGTGGCGTCGTTGCCCACGATTAAACACGCGCTGCAACATGCGATCAGTGTAACGGTGATGTCGCACCTGGGGCGCCCTGTCGAGGGGCAACCGGACGCCGAATTTTCCTTGCAGCCGGTGGCGGATCGTTTGGCTGAATTGCTGCATATGGATGTGCCGTTGATGCCAAATATAGCCGCCTGCGCAGACCTAGAAGGTTTAGCGTTGCTCGAAAATATTCGTTTTTTTGCGGGTGAGAAAGCCAATGACGCTGCCTTGGCTCAGCAGTTAGCGGATCAATGTGATGTCTTCGTGATGGATGCCTTTGGCACTGCACATCGAGCTCATGCATCAACCCACGGTATTGCGAAAGTTGCACCGGTGGCCTGCGCAGGATTGTTGTTGGAAGCTGAACTAACGGCGTTGCACGACGCTCTCGCAAGCCCAGCAAAACCGATGCTCGCGATCGTCGGTGGCGCGAAAGTATCGACCAAACTGCAAGTGCTGGACTCCCTAGCCACAATCGCAGATCAGATCCTCGTCGGCGGTGGCATTGCTAATACATTCATTGCGGCGGCGGGCTACGCCGTAGGCAAATCATTGTACGAGCCGGATCTGGTTGACACCGCTCAACATATTGCGCAAAAGGTTTCGATCCCGTTGCCGCAAGATGTCATGGTTGCAACTGAGTTGGATGCGGCAGCAGTGGCGCAGGTTCGCCGCATAGATGAGGTTGGCGATGATGAAATGATTTTGGACATTGGACCCGCGACCGCAAGGGCATGGGCGCAGCATTTGCAAAGCGCCCAAACAATATTGTGGAATGGTCCGGTCGGTGTATTCGAATTTGACCAGTTTGGAGAGGGCACACGAGTTTTGGCTGAGGCGGTAGCGCAAAGCGGTGCCTTTTCTATAGCGGGTGGTGGCGATACTCTGGCTGCGATCGACAAATATGCGGTGACCGAAGGCGTGTCTTACATCTCAACTGGCGGCGGCGCTTTCTTGGAATT
>MDTB01083674.1_pt1 | contig 13135 bp, 15 predicted proteins | sample 811161 | NCBI WGS metagenome assembly MDTB01 (sample SAMN05326650, study PRJNA326480) | marine metagenome | isolation source: seawater | place: Mediterranean Sea | collected 2009 | reverse complement strand
TTATTTTTGATTGTTTCTAAAAAGTTTTTATTATTTTGTATTAATGATTTATTTTTATTTTTATAATTTTCTATAGAATTTTTTAATTTTTCATTATTTTTACTAAACTTATTAATTTTATTTGTATGCTTATTATTATAATAAGAACCAAATAATTTGTATTTTCCTTCTTCATTGTAGTGAGGAAGAAACACATATATAAATATCAATGAAGTTAGTATAAAAACACTTACATTCGTTAGAATAATAATAAGTATATTCTTATTAATTAACATTGTTATAAAATAAATTTTAACATTTTAAATTGAAAATTTAAGTATAAATTAGTGAAAAAAAATGTTGAGTGAAAAAAATGTATTTAAACTATTGACTGAATACATAAATAATTCAGGTCAAACCGAGATTCAATTAGATTCTTTCAATTATTTCATAAACTTTGGTTTACAAAGTATTATAGATAATGATAATAAGGTTGAAATTGATGTTCAGAATAAGTTTAGATACATTATAGAAATATATGATGTACATATTGATAAACCAAGTATATTAGACAACAACAGAAATAATCGTGAAATAACACCAAATGAATGTAGATTAAGAGATATGTCGTATACTTCTAATATTTATGTTACTATCTTAGAAAAAAAATGTTCAATGGACGGTGAAGTCTTAGATAAAACTGTTCATCCTCGAATTCTTATTGCACAATTACCTATAATGTTACAATCTTGTAAGTGTAATTTAAACAATATGACTGTTGAAAATCGTATTAAACATGGTGAATGTAGATATGATAAAGGTGGATATTTCATCATAAACGGAAAAGAAAGAGTATTAGTAGCACAAGAAAGAATCAATTACAATAGTGTATATACATTTTCTCAAAAGAGTACATCAAAATATAAATATATTACAGAAATTAGGAGTATGGATGTGGTGTGTGGAAAATCCAGTTTGATACAATTGAAATTGTTGAAATCGAACGATTCAATAGTGATGACATTACCAAATATTAAAGATGACATTCCAATAGGAATAGTATTTATGGCATATGATTATCGTTTGGACGATTTAATAGAATGTATTGGTAAGAAAGATGCCAATAGAATAATGTTTAATAATATTGGAATAAATGATAAAGAAGATGCATGGAATTATATTTCAAATCTGTCGGTACAATTGGTAAGTGAAGACAAAGTTGACGAGTTTATGGAACAGTTGTTGTATGATAATATGTTTCAACACATCACAAAAGATAATGATACCAAGAATATAGAATTTATAATATATATGTTACAATTATTATTGAAGACTATAAGTGGTGAATTAGAAGTCAATGATAGAGATCACATTTCAAATAAAAGATGTGAAGTCGCAGGTATATTAGTACATGATTTGTTTAGAAGTGTTTGGAAAAGATTTATAAAGAATGTTGAACAACAATTAATTAAGAGACAAGATATTATGTTAATATTGTCACGAATTAATAGTATAACACAGGGTATTAAACAATGTTTTTCTACGGGTAATTGGAGTATTTTTAAAAATACATATGTTAGAACAGGTGTGTCACAGGTTTTAAATAGATTGACATATTCAGGTATGTTATCACATTTGAAAAGATTAGTTATACCTGTTGGGAAAGAGGGAAAAAATACTAAAATTAGACAAATTCATAGTAGTCAATATGGATTTGTTTGTCCGAGTGAAACACCAGAGGGTCATTCTGCGGGGATTGTGAAAAATTTTAGTTTATTGACAATTGTGAGTAATAATGTAAATAATGATAATATAGAAGATGTTATAGTTAGTATGATTAATGAAAGTGAAACAGGTGATACTAAGATTATAATGAATGGTTTAATAATGGAATATACTAATAATTATAAAGTGATATTGAAAAAATTGTATGAAAAACGAGATAATAAAATTATACCTTTTAGTGTCAGTATATCATATCATAATATATTGGATGAAATACAAATATTTTCAGATTTTGGTAGAATGTTACGACCACTTTTCAGAGTTGATAATATGATAACAAACAAAGATATAAAAAATTATAGTTGGGACGAATTAGTCTATATGAATAAAATTTGTTATTTAGATTCTAATGAAATCGAAAATCAAGTTATTGCAATGTTTCCAAAAGAAGTTAACGATGAAACCACATATCTTGAAATACATCCAAGTATGATGTTAAGTGTATGTTCTTCTATCATCCCATATCCAGATCATTCACAATCACCTCGAAATACATATCAAAGTGCCATGAGTAAACAAGCCATCGGTATTTATAGTTGTGCGAATAACTTAAGAACCGATACATCTGTTCATCAATTATTATACCCACAAAAACCTGTTGTATATACAAAACCATCTGCAGCAATGAATATGTGTGAGATGGGTTCAGGCATGAATGTCGTTGTTGCAATTGCATGTTATAGTGGTTTCAATCAAGAAGATTCCATCATCATAAATAAATCTGCAATAGATAAAGGTTTATTTAGAAGTTATGTATATAAAACCATCAATACAATAGAAAAGAAAATTAATAATTCTAGTTATGAAAAAATATGTGTACCTGATGTGAATATAAGACATTCCGCAAATTGTTACACCAAATTAGACGATGACGGTCTAATCAAATTAGGAACAAAAGTAGTCACCGGTGATGTCATCATCGGAAAAACACTTCACATTTCCAAAAACAATGAAATCGTCGAAAAAGACTGTTCTATCATCATCAAACAAGGTGAATCTGGTATCATCGACAAAGTTATAACAACAACCACAATTGATGGTTATAAACTTATTAAAGTAAAAATAAGAAGTTTACGAATACCAGAAGTTGGTGATAAATTGGCATCTAGAGCCGCACAAAAAGGTACATGTGGTATGATATTCAATCAAGAAGATATGCCATTTACTAATTCTGGTATTGTTCCTGATATAATAATTAATGCTCATTGTATACCGAGTCGTATGACTATTAATCAGTTATTGGAATGTATTGGTGCCAAGTCGGGTGTTTGTTATGGTAAAACACGAGATTGTACACCATTCTCGAAGAATAGTACAAATATCATTAAATATTTACAATCAGAATTAACAAATTGTGGATTTAGTGATAGTGGTAATGAGGTAATGTACAATGGATTTACTGGTGAAAAGTTTAAAACTACGATATTTATAGGACCAACATATTATCAACGATTGAAACATCTTGTAAAAGATAAGATACATGCACGAAATAGAGGTAATGTTCAATCATTGACCAGACAACCACTTGAAGGTAGATCTAGAGATGGAGGATTAAGATTTGGGGAGATGGAAAGAGATTGTATGATATCACATGGAGTTTCTACGTTTTTGAAAGAGAGATTGTTTGATATGAGTGATCCATATAATGTGAATGTGTGTAATCATTGTAAACAAATCGTAGCAGATGAGGGAAGATGTCATATATGTAAAACATCAGATATATCACACAAAAATATTCCTTATGCTACAAAATTATTGTTTCAAGAGATTATGGCACTTGGTATAAAACTATCCATTTCTTAAGATTTGTACCATAATTTTCCTTCTTTATAATTATTACGTGCCATATTAGTTTTTTTATAATCATTTTTTGGTACACAAAAATAACTACAAAATTTATTATATCTTCCTCGATCACTAAACTTCGGATCATGTATCTTATTTCCTCCATAATCTAAATTTGTCACATCTCTACCTCCATCTTTATGACTCCACATACCACCTTTATCTTGACGGTAGAAGTGATACATTTTCCCTTCATCAACTGCAAGAGCACCTTTATAATAGTCAGGTCCACAATCAAAATCTTCATTATTTTTATCTATAACTTTGATATCTTTATTGTCGCATAATACACGTTCGATTATTTTGTCACAAGTGGTTTCTTCATAATTTACTCTTTTTGTCATACCACAATAATGACCAGGTTGTGGATTTAATACTTTTCTCATTTTATCATCTTCTTTTTCGTATATATTTTTAAGATCATGATTAATATCATTCAAAAAATAAGAATAACAGTTATGAGAACCTCTAATGTTTTGGTTGTCATTCCAAATATGTTGTTGAAATATAGGTTTATACGTTTCTCTTAATTTCTTATACATTTATTTATAAAATTGATAATTTATAAATAAAATAATATTATATAAATGTGTGGAATTTTTGGTGTAATCACCCAAGAAAAGAACTCTCTTAATTTATTTCACCTAGATAATCCAAATCATCGTGGTCCCGACAACTCTGCAACCATTTCATCTGCAGATGATAGATATTATTTTCAATTCCACCGTCTATGTATTAATGATTTGAGTGAAAATGGTAACCAACCTTTCAGTAATGATAATTATGATTGGATGTGTAATGGTGAAATATACAATTTTAAATCATTAAAACGAAAATATAACATATCAACTCCTAGTAATAGCGACTGTGAAATCATCGCTCCCCTTATTGATACCATTGGTTTTAATAGTATGTGTAGTGAATTAGACGGTGTATTTGCAATTGCTATCCTCGATAAGAAGCATGAAACTTTATACCTAGTCCGTGATCCTATTGGTGTTCGTCCTCTATATTATTACTATGATGATAATCAATTCATATTCGCATCTGAAGGTAAATCAATACATTCATTAGTTGACAATAAAAAAAATATTCAACAATTACCACCATCTTCTTATATGATTTATAATTATAATACACATGATTATGACATTTCTAAGTATTTTAATATAGATAATATACGTATTAATTCAGATTTAAGATTTAATAAATGTACAGAAAAAATACATCAATTATTAACTGATAGTGTAAAGAAACGATTGATTAGTGATAGACCAATAGGTTGTTTGTTAAGTGGTGGTTTAGATAGTTCACTAGTTGCGTCTATATTAACTAAATTAATGGATAAAAAATTAAAAACATTCTCAGTTGGTTTTAAAGACTCTGAAGATTTAAAGTATGCGAAGAAAGTTGCAAAATATTTAAAAACAGATCATTATGAGTTAATATTGGATTATGACGAGGTGATGGGTCGTTTACCTGAATTGATAAAACATATTGAGACTTATGATGTGACAACTATACGGGCAAGTATTGGTATGTATTTATTATCCGAATATATTTCAAAAAATCATCCTGAAAAAGTTATATTCTCAGGTGAAGGTGCTGATGAATTATTTGGAGGATATCTTTATTTTCACAAATCACCAACATTCGAAGAGTTTGAAGATGAAAGTAAAAGACTCGTAAAAGATTTATACTATTTTGATGTACTAAGAGCAGATAGGTGTACATCAGCATTTGGTTTAGAAATTAGAGTACCCTTTTTAGATAAAGAATTTGTAAAATTTGTTATGAGTATATCAGGAAATTTAAGAAAATTTACAAATCTTGAGAAATATATATTACGTCAATCTTTTCAAGATAATTACTTACCAAATGAGATATTGTATAGAAAAAAAGAGGCATTTTCTGATGGAGTTGGAAGTATGAATAAACCATTCTATAAACACATTCAAGAATATATTCGAAAAAATAATAAAGATAGACAACATTACTTTGATGATGACGAATTAGAAAAAATCTATTACTACTATATTTACAATTCATATTATCAATATAATCCAATACCTTACTATTGGATGCCAAAGTGGATAAAAACTAATAATCCTTCCGGTCGTTTATTACTTAATTAAATAATATTATTTAATTAACTTTCCAATTCATCATCTTCCTCATCTTCATCCTCTTCATCTTCCTCGTCTTCACTTTCTTCTACGATTTCATCATCTTCCTCATCTTTATTATCATTCAAGTCTTCTGGTACATTGTATTTAAATTTATATTTATTACAAATGTTTATGTCTGATTTGGTTAATGGTAATATGTTTCCATCTTCAATTTCTTTACCTATGACACTTTTATTATTTTTATCAAACACAAAATTGGTTGGAATGTGTAAATAATTTCCAAATTTATTTTTTTTGATTATAATTGAATTTAATGACATATCTAACTTTTCTACAATATCATCTCCTTTTTCTTTCTTATTCTTAATTCTTTTTATCAATTCACCTTTATTTCCTTTATCACTAATCTTCATTTCTTTACAAATATCCACCAATTCTTTCTTTTTCATTTTCTCATAATCAATAACTTCTTTTTCTTTTTTATCAGTCTCTTTTCTCTTCCACATACCCACCAATTCACTATTTGATAATTTATATTTACTCGATACTTCCTTTATAAATTCCATCACAACTGAATCAACTACACCATTAATCTTTTCCTCAAAAGTCTCCATTTTTATTTTCTTACAAATATATTTTTAAATTCAATTTTAAAAATATTAAGTACTCTTCACAAAATGCGGTTGAATATGTCTCTGAAGTGAATAATACGTAAGTGGTTCCTTCGGACTATCACTCAACTTCAGTAGTGTCCTCAACTTCTTATCCGGAAGAATTTGACGTCTATCCTTCGGATTCTGAAGATCATTACTCTTCACATAATTACAAATAAACTTTGTAACATCCACCCTCGAATGTTGTTCACCTTCCTTCCATCCCGCAAACTTACTAACCTCCTTACTCACATTAACAGGCTTGAGAAAACCAGATGTCTTACTCATATCACTGTTAACCTGTCGTTTCACTTTGATGTTCTTTCCTACATCTCCACGAAGTTGTCGAAGTTGTTTATTAAGAGTCTTGAAATACTTAACACCAACTGCACCCTTGACATCACTACTCTTAATCAATTCAATTTGTTGTTCAACATTACTAAGTAATGCATCAAAATCACCTAGAATAGATTCTTTATTCACAACCCTACGAACACGTTCTTTACGTTCAGTTGGTTGTGCGGGTTTAGTCTTAGTCGTCGTCGTCTTAGAAGTCTTCTTTGGTGCAGCCTTCTTAGTTGTTGAAGAAGCCTTCTTAGTTGTTGAAGACGTCGTCTTCTTAGCTGCGGTAGTTTTACCAGCAGTCTTAGATTGAGTTGCTTTAGCCATTTTTTATTAATTCAGAGTATCTTTAAGTTAATTTTAAAAATTTTTTTAAAATTAAATGAATTAAGCCATAACGTGAGAGTCGGTTTGACCGGCGAGGGAATCTTGAAGATGATGAAGGACCCAAGCGGTTGCTGCGGCGGATGATACACCAACAATGGTGAATGATGCACCCGGAATAGCAGTGGCGGTGAAACCGTATGAATTTTTCTGAGCATAATCGGCATCAAGATCACCATCACCCTTTTGGGTAGAAGCTAAGATTTTGGTGGCCGTAGCATCGGTAAGAACATTAAAAACTTGACCAAGAGCAGTCGCATCAGAACTGTTACCGATTGCAACAAAAGTATAAGTGACACCTACGGTCTCAGCGGACGGTGGGGGAAGAGCAATAGTTTGAGTACCAGAAGTCAAAACAGGGACAGTGAAAATAGTACCAGATTCTGCAGCAGTTAATCCGGAACGAATTGCCCCAGAAGCAGCCTTATCAGCTAAGGCAACAACAGGAGTTTTAAAACCTAAACCAGATTTTACTTTCAAAGAGTTAGCAGATACATTGTGTGCGCATAAAGAAGAATTACTTGCCATTTTATTTATACGAAAAAAAAATAAATAAAAAAAAAAAGTTAAGCTTCGGAATATTTCGGTGGAGATGTATTAATACCTTTGCCTCTTATGATTAAACCACTGTCATTTTCGTCATAATGAATATATTCGTCTCCTAATTCTTGTGTGTATAAATTTGCATAAACTGGTCTTCTACGTTTAAAACTGTAATAACATCCTAATACACAACACCACATAAAACCGAATGACATAATAACAACTGACATGAAACAATTATATGTACACACATAATAATTTTCATGACACCCATCAATATTGCTCATATTATCCATACAATTTGTATTTGTTTCCATTTATTAATACAAAGTATTTTATTAATAAATTATTAATTCATCACTTTATATCAATCCTTTTCAACATAAATGTCGCACTCACTTGTAAATCTTTTTTAGGTATCACCGGTGGAACACTATCACTACTACTTGTCCTAAATATTTCCCCATTAGGCATCAATACCCTAAAATTAACACTTTCATTCAATTTGAATGGTGACAACACTGGATAATGTCCCTTAAATTTCAAAAATGGTATAGTTCTCGGATTTGACGTATCTAACACCATACATTTAAACATTACATTCTCCAAATGTGGATTATTAGTATTATATATCTGTGTCTTATCATGAGAATCAGAATAAAATTCCACCATCACATAACTATGGTTCGCTAAAAATCCACCTGGACCCGTCATCAATTCCGAATTAGGTAATGTTAAATTTAATAAACTTATTTCGTAATAATTACTTAGTTTCCTTGGGTCTAAATAAGTATTATTTATTAATTGTTTAACTCCATCTTCCTTATAATCTAATATATTAAATTCCTTATTTGCAACAAAAAAAGCCCTTTCCGTACTTGTCATACTCTTTATAACCACTTCATTTATACCATCTGTAACATAATAATTATGTGAAAGGATGTGAAATGAACAATGTTTAGAATCTGTATATGACGTACTCGGTGAATCAACATTCAAACTATTATTATGTGGTATAAAATCCTGTGCGGCAGATGGATCTGTATTAGCTGTTCCTCCACCACTTGCAAATGCAGGATAATACAACACCTTATCTTTATACGTATTTTTAACAGTCGATACACCATTTGCATTGTGTATATTAACTCCTGTTCCCACGTGTAATATATTTATTCTTAATCCAGTACCTGAACCGCTTGTAGCACTTTGTATAGAACCTGTTGATGATGAGTACCCACTACCACCTCTAAGAAGTGATAATATTAACACACCTCCATTACCATCAACTGAATCGATTAATACTTTACCATTACTCCCACCGGCAATCGTAACTACTTCTCCTGTTACATATCCAGATCCAATATTATTACCAATACTAACTCTAGCAATACATCCGTCACTAGCAGAACCTTGTACAAGTGGAATATTATCTGTACCAATTGCAGCACTAGAACCACTTGGAAGAATAGGAATATTTCTACGAAGTCTGTGAAGATATGTCGTTGAATGAGTACCACTTTGATTTGCAGCACCGTCAGGACTATCAAAAAATGATAACGCAGATTCAAGTGTTGCTAATTTAGTATAACCATTATATTTTTTTATTTTACGAAATTGGTGAACAGTAGGATCAGCAGTATCACCACTACCATACATTAAACATTCGTAGTAATCACCAACGTAGTGACCATCTTTTGAACTACCACCAGGAATGAATATTTTTGAACTAGTACTACTGTTAGTAATAGTCCAATCACTAGTTTCTAATACTAAATCGGATGCACCACCACCAGATAGTGCAGAAGATAGAGTAATGACATTTTCGACAGAATCGTGTTTAATAATACGTGCTTGTTGTGTTTTATTGGTAGCACCATCGGTGTCAATACTGATTTTTAAACCAGAAAAATAATTTATATTAATTGAGGAACTAGCAAAGTTTGATGCGATACTATCGACAGAACCATCAGTTGGTGCTGTAAGAGCATCTGATAGTGATAATTCAGATAATGAACCTTCAAGAGAATCACCAGTGATTGTGGATACTACTGTTGATTGACCGGTACCATCAGTACCAATACCTTTACAACCCCATTGCCATTGATAATATGGATAACTGTCACTTAAAATATTTCGTGCTTTATCTATAGTGTTACTATCTCGTCTATTTGAATATTCTACTTTGAAATCTGCTGGATTTGGATATTTCATTCTATCACGAAATGTTGAATCTACATCTATATATGTTACTTTTCCCTGAATCGAATTACTCATTTATTATTAAATCTTTTTTTTTAATTATTTTTTAAAAATAATTAAAATTTACGTCCCAGTATTTCCTAAATTCTCTTTGTCAAGTGGACATCCACCACTCTCTTTTTCACACACACCATCATCACAATTTAGTTTACACACACCATCTACACACTCTTTAATAACCTTATCTTCACAGTTTTTTAAAGATGCTTTCAATCTATCATATAATTGACCAACACCACTCATTTCTTCTGCTTGAAATGCACCACGTTTGGTACATGTTTCAATGATATGAACAATATTTTGTAAATCTACTTTAGTAAAACCACAATGCATTTTTATTATTTATATTTAATTTTTAAATTTAAAATTTAACTAATTGTAACTATTCTTTCATTAGTAGAATTAGTAGGTTTTATTTTCTCAAAACTTACCGTCAATACTCCATTATCCACATTTGCTACAACTGAATCCAGATCAATATGTTTACTTATAGTGAAGCTTTTAGAAATGCTCATTTCACGATGTTCATCTTTACGTTCTCCGACAATTTTCATGTTCCAATTATTTATTGTTATTTTAATATCATCTTTTGTCATACCGGGAACATCAACAGTATAAAAAAGTTTTGTATCATCTGAATAGTTGTGAATAACATTATCATTAAATCTTGAAAGAGTGCTTGTAATATAAGGATAATCTTCTAAGAAATTAATAGGATAGCCAAATCTGACAGGACTGAAGAAATCAAGAGATCTAGAAGTCATAGTTAATTACCTTTCAAATATCAGAAAAAATCAATTTTTAAAAATTGATGAAATACAGATGTATAAGTATAATTAAAATGTCAACTGTAGTATTGTCAAGTATTTTTAAACCAGAATATCTCACTAGAGATTATAAAAGTAATTTATTGAAATTGTACAAAGAACAATATGAGTGTACTGGAATTGATATAGGTTATATTGTGAAAATATTAAAAATTATAGATATAATATCCACTAATTTAGATAATAATAGTCAAATAGTAGTTGAATCTTTATGTTCTTGTCAAATATTTAAACCAGAGATTGGTATGAAAGTAACATGTACTATAAATATGATACATGTTAACGGTATATTTGTAAATAAATATGATATCAAAATTTTAGTTCCATCTTCAAATAATGATTACGAATATAATAATGATAGTTTTAAATTTAATAATAAAAAATATAAAGTGGGAGATAATTTAGATATAGAAATAATAAATATAAGATATGATAAAAGTGTTTATAGTTGTATTGGTAAATTAATTTTAAAAGATTAGAATAATTTATAAATGTCGAAGAATGAAATACAATATTTAATACATTTTAAAACACAAATGTTGCATTTTTTAGATGAATTAATTCAATTATTTCCAAATGAACCTTCTTTCATAATTATCAGAATATTTGTGAATGATAAAATACCAGTAAAAGACGTTATAGGTAGATTTATGAAAGAATGTTTACCAGTAACTAGATCCGTAAAAGAAAGAAATGATAAATTTTTTGTATATAGTGATTTTATTTATGAAAAGTATTCTAGAGATGTGGGTAAAGATGAGATTAAGAATTTTAGAGTATTGTGGGAGTCAGATGTATTAGATGAAGAGAATAAAGAAGTTATATGGAGATGGTTAGATATGTTTATGTTGATAGCGAATAAATATTATGAATCATTTGGTTGTGTTGAGGATTGGGAGTTTGATTTAGAAAAAGAAACGGATTTAATGAATAGAATAATATATCCTCAAGAATATTTAGAAAAATAAAAATATTTTTATTATAAAATGGTATCTATACATAATACACATGAATTTCACAATTATATCTATTCTCTTCCCACACAATCTTTTAAAGTAAATCCTAACACTATCTTAGCATACATTCAATCTAATTATCCCAATATTTACAACACTATAAATGACTTACACTTTATTCGTAATAAACTGAATAATCCATCCTTCAAATATACAATATTTCTACCTACTTCTAATTTCGATTACAATAATTTACTAAATCATGTTTTTAAAGGAGTTGTAGAAGTGAATGATAATGATTGTATCGTTATTAGTGAAGGTGGTACAAAATTAGAGATTAAGGATGGTAATGTTAATGGTTTAGAAATAACTACTAGTAATATTAATGTCGGTAATGGAATTATACACATATTATAATTTTTTTTTTAATATATTACATATTAAAAATATGCATAAAGAATTAATAATATGTTTTGCGGCTTCTTATTTTACCTTAAAAACTTTAGCTAGTTTAATTGTAATGCCTATACTCAAATCTAAAAAAGATATAGATAAGTTAACATCAGACTCTAAAAAACATTACAATACTGTGAAAAAAGACAGAACATTAAAAGGTTGTATAAGTATTGTGGTAGGATTTCTATTAGGTATACTGTTAATATTTGTATTAAAACCTCACTTAAGAACGAACAAATTAATGTGTATATGTATAATATTATTTGTTACATTCTTTAGTATGCAAATAATGTATGAATTATTGTGGCAAAACAGATTTATATTCGAATATAACAATATAAGTTCTGTAAAAGCTACACACAAACCAAAAATCATGGAAGATATCAAAATATATGCTAAACTATACAAAAACTCTCGATTTGCAATGAACGTAATTGAAGTTTCTTCAATCTCAATTTCACTATTATTAGTTTTCATATTATATTATAAACTAAAAAATAAAAATATTAGTAAAAATGGACAATTCTAATAAACTTCAAGAAATTGAAGACAGAATAAAAAATATCGAACTAATCGTCCAAGAAATAAATTCTAAACTCGACAACATAAACCAATCCTGTACAAATATGGACAGTCACATATCCTTCGTAGAAAATACATACAATTATTTACAAAATCTCAATATATTCAACATGTTACCTCAACTACCTTCAACAACTTCCATAAACTCAATCATGTCTATTCTTCTCTTCGCAATTTAATTAAATATATTAATTAAATTATAACTGAATTGGAGGTTCCATAAATGCCTGTTGTTGAGAATCATCAACCAATAACTGTTGTTGTTGTTGACCTTGGTGACCACCATACATCTGTTTACTATCACTCCGGTGTTTAGAATGAGCACCATACATCTGTTTACCACCATGAGCACCATACATCCGTTTTCTTCTAAAACCCTGATTGACATCTGCATT
>MDTB01144660.1_pt1 | contig 13136 bp, 11 predicted proteins | sample 811161 | NCBI WGS metagenome assembly MDTB01 (sample SAMN05326650, study PRJNA326480) | marine metagenome | isolation source: seawater | place: Mediterranean Sea | collected 2009 | reverse complement strand
TTTTCCATGAATTTATAAGTTTGTTTTAGATTTATACACTTTCTTGGAAATTTGACTAGCTTTTGAAGAACTACTTCCCCTTTATCTATCCCCGTTGTAATTCTATGGATTGTAAGATGAGTGGTGACTTTATTTTGCATCAATCTCCATGAGTGACACGCTGCGCCTCTCTGATCTGGTAAAGATGAGTTATGATAGTTAAATACATTATCCGGTATTAAATTTATTATTTTTTTTGGAATAATCCATCTACAATTAACAGAAAAGATCATTGTATTGGTATCTATATATTTTGTAATATCATTAATATTTTTGATACTATGATAAGAAATATCATTCTTCTTAAGAGCGTCTTTAAACTTACCCATTGTTTCTGTTGAATAATTAATTCTCTCTTTGTCAACGAACAATATTACTTCTATCCCCTTTTTTTTACATTCATTAGCAAAATATATCAATGGTCCGTCTTCTTGATACCTATTGCCGCCTATAAATATAATTTTTTTCATAATTAGATTTTATTCTCAAGCTTGTCCAATATAAACCAGAAACCTTCTCCATTATTTTTATGTCCTTGCCATACTTCAGGTATAAAAGTTGATTCTGAGGATCTATCCTTAATTACTTTTAAAAGTTTATTAAAATCGATAGTACCCTCTCCATATTGCATTCCTTCTCCATCAGTTCCTGATCCATCTGAAATATGATAATGAGCAGTAAATGGAGCTAATTTTTTTGTATAATCAATATGATCCCATTTAAATGTATTACATGCTAGATAAGAATGTGATATGTCATGACATATCCTTGTATTTGTTGATTTACAAAATTCAATAATTTCAATAGGATCCATGAATAAGTTTTGATATCTTTGACCACCAAAATGCCAAGGAAATGGGGCCAATGTTTGTGGAAGAATTTCTATATCATTAGTGTCTAACTTATCAAAAGAATCCATTAAGTTTTCATAATATACAGCTCTCTGATCTTTTTTGATGAAGTTATCTTTTTTGAAACCACCGCAGTTAACTATTATTTTAGGTTTTATTGTTTTTTTAAAATAGTCATTAAGATTTTTTGTTTCATTTATTACTCTCTGTAAATGAGTAATTGATTGTGATCTATATTGTTTATCAGGAGTACATAAGTCTAATAAGTGATCATTCTTGAACAATTCAGGAGCATGCACAATGTACTCACAGTTATATTCACCATTAAGAAAATTAGTAATATCTTCATCAAGGTCATTATAACTCATATGAAATTCTACAAAATCTGGATTTGTAACACTGAGAAGCTCATTAATATCATGCAACCGAACTGGAATTCCCCACTTGAGAGTAAATGAATATCTATTCTTAGGTTTAATTTCTTCAATTAGATCGGATTTAAATAAAGCTTTTCCTTTTTTTATGTCTTTTAATGCCTTTAATCCTAAAATCTTATCAATATACTGTGGACTTAAACCCTGCCCTGGACTTTTTATTATAAAGAGGTCCTTTGAAAAGATTGTACCTTTTTTAATATCATTTTTAGCAAATATACTTTTAGACAGATTCTCTCTATTAATTAATTCTCCTTGACTAATTTTCCTATCAGAGCTTGAACCAAGAGCTAGTTCAACTTGTCTAATACTCTCTACTAATTGCTTGAAATCATTATATTCTAAACTTGCAGAATGATCTGGGCCTTCCATGTTTCTATCCAAAGTAATATGTTTCTCAATAATTTTTGCTCCTTTAGCTATGGCTGCTAGTGATATTGCAATTCCTCTCTCATGTCCTGAATATCCAACAGGGGAGTTATAAGATTTTAATTTTTCTAAATAATTCAAATTAATATCTTTAAATGGCGCTGGATATGTCGAATTACAATGTAGTAATGCATATTCAGCATTATGCTTTTTTAAGAATGATACTGTTATATCTATTTCCTCTTGAGTACTCATCCCTGTTGATAAAATTATTGGCTTCTTCTTACTTATGACATGACTAATTAATTCTATATTTGTTAAATCAGCCGATGCAATCTTAAAACCTGGAACTCCGAGTGAATCAATTTTGTCAACACTAACTAAATCCCATGGAGTACACATAAAAATTAATCCTTTCTTTTCGGCATATTGATGAAGATCCTTAAACTCTTTATAAGTTAATTCAAACTTCTTAAGTAATCCGAGTGTATATTGTGTTGATAAATCGCTACTACTTAAATTTAAAGCATCTTCTGAGTATAATGTTTTTAGGTCTCTCATTTGGAATTTTACACAATCAGCTCCTGCCTTATATGCTAAATCAATGAGTTTTATAGCATTATTATATGAACCATTGTGATTCATTCCAATCTCTGCAATAACAAAAGTAGAGCTTTCGTTATCTATCATTTTATTTTTAATCTTCATATTTTTTCTTTGTCACCCAAGCTCTTAACCCGGTATTATTGAATGTAAATGTTTCAACAAGATAGCCTTGCTCTTTAAGCATTGACATCAATTTTAATTTACTAAATGTTGGTACATAAAATAAAAAGTAACCTCCATTACCAGCGCCTAGAAGCTTGCCGCCTAATGCACCATTCTTGATTGCAAAATTATATATCTTGTCTAGTTTTGGCGTTGTGATTTTTGATGAAAATTTCTTTTTAGTTTCCCAAGCTTGCCCAAGAAGTTCTCCAAAATCATCTAGTCGCCCTTTTAAAAGGCGAGACTTCATTTCTTCGGCAATTTTCTTAGAATTAGAAGCATATAGTTTTTGTAGTTTATTATTCATCTTTTTCTTCTGATCCTCATGAACTTCATTTGAATCATGGCGGATACCGCTATAACACAGAATTAATGAGTCCTCTAACTCATTAGATATTTCATCTGATATTCTAAGTGTATTAACAATATTCTCATTATCTTTAAACTCTATATAATTAAATCCACCAAAAACAGTTGCATATTGATCTTGCCATCCACCAGAAAGGTTAAGAGCAACTCTTTCAGCATGAAAGGAAAGCTCTGAAATTTCGTAGTCTGTATACTTGTTTTCTCTAAAATTATTAAAGGCACCTATTACAGAACTCAAAAGTGCAGCAGAGCCGCCTAAGCCAGACCCTGATGGTATGTCACTATATGTGAATAAGTTAAAACCAAATTCAGGTTTTAATATTTTGATAACTGATTTAATTAAATCTAAGGATCCATCAAACTCTATATCGTCAACACCTTTATAAGTTGCTTCTTTGTTCAGATCATATGATTTAATATAAATCGTTGCATCATTTCTTTTTTCTACAACAGCATTGACAAATTTATTGATTGTAGCATTAAGTACAACCCCGCTCTCTTTATAGAAGTAATTTGTAAGATCTGTGCCTCCTCCTGCAAAACTTATACGCACAGGAGCTTTACCTTTAGATATAAGTTTTTCTTTTTCATTCCAATCAATATTATTTTTGGTTACTATTGATATCAATTTGTGATTTTTGTCCAATATAGGAATTATTTTGATTTTTGTATCTAAAATTTTTAAAATATTTTCTCTGGTAGCGTCATTTTCTAATAGATAGATAAATTTTTTATTGAAAATTTTTGAAATATCTGAGCTCAGTTTAAATTTCTTTAATAACGCCCTTCTTATATCTCCATCTGTAGCAATTCCAATAATCTTCTTTTTTTCTTCAATGAAAACTGTACCGACTTGATTAAGGTCCATTTTTTTTAAGGCAGTTTCAATGGTATCTACTCTTTTTATACAATAATTATTATTTTTCATTTTTACTCATATGTGTTTGCATTAACTTATAATCTTCAGGAATCCCAATATCAATAAATAAACCATTATACATGAAGGCTCTAATTTTTTTGTTATTATATTTTCTGAATTTGTCTTCGATCGAGAAAACTTTGTCATTTATTTCATAGAAAAATGATAGGTCATTAAAGAAATAGCATCCACCGTTTATATAAGAGTCTTGAACACCTTTTTTTCTTCCTAAAAATGATATAACTTCACCATTAGTTATTTCAAGTGTTTCATATCGATCACAAATTTTTTGATATGCTGCAAGTATAAGAATATCATTACTGCCTAACTCTACAAATTCTTTATAATTAGGTTTTATATAAGTATCGCCATTAGTTATTAATAATCTATCCTCAGAATTTAAGTTTAATATAGAAATTGCATTTTTAATTGAGCCACCTGTCCCTAAAGGCTCTGATTCTCTTATAATGTGTATGCTATGATCATTAGAATAATAATCTTTTATATAATCAGACATATAATGAGTCAAAAGATATATTTGATTTTTTGGTAAATATTCTCTAATTGTTTCAATTTTATATGCTAAAAAAGGTTTATTATTTATAGGAGCCATGGGCTTAGGGACATCATCGACAACACTTCTCAAGCGAGTCCCAAATCCGCCTACTAGAATAAATATTTTTATATCTTCAATACTCATATTTAGTAGTTATGTGATTTTTTTCTCAATATGATATTTTTAATCCCGTAAAACCATTGTTTGCTAAAGATAATTTTAATTATCTTAAGATAAAATTTTAATAAAGGAACATATTTTCTATATCTATATGCAATTATTAATTGATCAAACATACGGTATATATAAAATTTTGAAGTTATACTATTTAATGTTTCTCTATACTCACCTAAGACCTGATCTATTTTAAGCACTTTAAGGTGTGGAGATAGCCTCAACCATAATTCATAATCTTGACTCGACATTAATTTCTCATCAAATCCTCCATATTTATCGATTAGATCTTTTTTAACTATTACTGCTGATGTTGATAAGCAGTTTCGATTATACAATGATGAAGGTAAATATTCATCAAAGTCACCATTTATGATTACTCTATTATTATGATTGTTTCTAATATAATTCTCATCGTGGATAAATAAATTATGTCTTGGATTTTGGGATATTAAATCTTCGCAAATGCTCAATTTATTTTCATACCAAATATCATCAGAATCTATGAATGCAATGTAGTCATAGTTTGAAATATTTATACCTTGATTTCTTGCCGCACCAGGACCTTTATGAGTGCTTAAATGTATCTTTGAAGTAATACCTTTTGAATCTAATTGTTTTATACCGTTTTTAATTAAGCTTATTGTATTATCTTTTGAACCATCATCAATAAATATAACTTCATACTTAAACTTTGTATTTACTTGAGTCAATAAGGAATTTATTACCCCACCTATCGTATCACCTGAATTAAAGCATGGGCATATAATCGATATCATTTAATTACCTCAGGTCTAACCATTTGGATAATACATACAATGATAAAATATTTTCACAATATTTGGGATTGTTATTCTTAACCATATTTAGATATAAAGGATAGTCTATATATCGTTCGAGTTTAGATTTCGCGGACTCAATAGTTTCTTTTATTATTTTTTTATTCTTATTATTTGCAAGAATATCTCGCATTGGCATGTTAAAACCAAGCTTATTTCTATCCGCAAGATATGAAATCTTTGAATCTTTTATTATATTTCTTAAGACATTTTTAGATGTTGTATAGCTATCATCATGATTAATATAGTTATTTTTGCTATAAACATACTCAAGTATTTTATGATCAAGGTAAGGAACTCTTCCCTCAATAGAAGTTGCCATTGTACATTTATCAAGAATACTTAACCCGTTATCTAATAAATAGCAGTTAAAATCTATCAGTTTCATCTTATTTTGAAATGAATGGTTTATATCCTTTAGATTTCTTGTGAAATATTTTCTTAAATTATCTTCAATATTTTTAAGTTTTAAGTTATTCATTTTTAAGAATATATTTAAATTATTCCCAGAATAAACAATGGCATATCCTATATATTTAAATTTAAGCTGAAGTATTTTATGTGCATAACTGCTAAATAATCTAGCAAAAGATTTAATAAAAGTGAGGCTTAGCCATGACAGACTGCCTCGAAGAATATCAGTAAAACCATCATAGTGTCTTTTATAACCACCAAAAACCTCATCTGCTCCATTTCCAGCTAATAATACTGAAATTTTATCTTTTTTAGCCATTTTTGATAAAGCATACGTGGGCAACATCGATGAATCATAAACGGGCTCATCCAAATATGGAATTAATTCATTTAGGAGACCCATTTGATCTATTTCAGACATGTCTTGACAAGAATGTTCTAGACCAAGAGATTTAGAGACTTTTGATGCATATATATTATCTGATTGATCTTTATCTTTAAAATTTGCAGTAAAACATCTAAATTTTGAAGATATATCCCGATACTTATAAGTGATAAGTGAACTATCAATACCCCCGCTTAAGAAAGTGCCTACTGGCTGATCAGACACCGAGTGTTTTTTTACTGAGTCATTAAGCAGCTTGTCTACTGTCTTAGCATAATCATCACTAGATTTACTATTTATATGATTAATATCCCAATACTTATTTATATTAATTTTATTTGGATCAATATTAATTTCATGACCGGGCTCAAGTTTATAAATACCTTCATAAATAGTTTTTGGAGTTGGTATATATGATAGTACGAGATATAGATCAATTGAATCCTGAGAAATTATAGGTTGAATAAGCTTCGATTTAATTATGGAGTCTAGTGTTGATCCAAATATAATTGACTGACCTAAAATAGTATAATACAAAGGCTTAATACCAGATCGGTCTCTAGCTAACCAAGCTGTTTTAGATCTATGGTCAATAATACAAAATGCAAACATTCCATCAATCATCTCAATACACTGCTTTCCATGTTTAATATATAGTTTGAGAAGCACCTCAGTATCTGAATTAGTTTTAAATGATTCACCATCATTACATAAAATATCTTTAAGTTTCTGATAATTGAAGATTTCTCCATTCATCACTATCACGACTTGATTATCATCCGAGCTCATTGGTTGGGCTCCATTAAGTGTATCTATTATACTCAATCTTCTCATTCCTATTTGAGAGTCATTATGAATATAGGAGCCATCATCATCAGGTCCACGATGTTGCATAGATGATATCATAATGCTTAGAGTATTCTGATCTAATATATTTTTAGAGGAGAAATTTATATGTCCAGTTATTCCGCACATCTTTTATAAAATATTTAACTTATGAATAATTGCTCTTTTATTGTTAATAGTATTTTTACTATACAACACTCTTTTTAATTGAGTTTTTCCATATTGTATGGAAGATTGATTAAGATTATTGTTTGATATTTCGTTGTTGTAATTAATAAACTCAAATGATACATCTTCAACTTTAAATTTAAACAATGCACTATCTTTCATAAATCGTAAATTTGGATCAAAATGAAAGTAGTTTTCTATCTTATGATTAATTTTAGATGATGATTTATCTGAAATAGTAATAGATTTGTTATCAATCATTATATGACGTTCAAAATTAATATTTTTATCAATTCTATTAAAGCCTGATGTTTTTAGTACAACTTTACATCCAGATTCTAATTCAGTCTTTGTTGCTGAGTTTTTTGATGCATAATACTTATCTGAAAATATTCTATTCTTTAATGGCTTGTATGAATAATCATCAATCAGAAGGCTATTATGATATTCGGAATTCCTTGCATTAGCATGTTTGTGATCAGACATATAACTAGCTAAACCTGAATCAATAAGTATGGGATGTCCCATATAATTAATAATAAAATGTAAATAATCAGTATGCTCATGACTTGCAATATTATCAAAACTATTCACTTTTCTAAATATTATCTCCCAATCAGAAAAAATTATCTTATCCCACATTTCAGTTTTTCCGAAAAAGAAGCTGAGCTGAATATTGATTATCAAAAAAATACTCTCTATCTAGTAAACTAATTAAATAGTTAGGCGGTAAATCTGGCGAAATATCGCCAAATAGACTGAAGTTTTTTGATTTTTGTGAATAAAAGAACATAGATTTCTCATATAGAGGTTTTCTGTATTTATCTAACATTGATCGTAAATTATTTTGTGATGTGTGCTTAGCAAATTCAGATAAGTCATATAACCAAAAATAAACTAATAATTGATAATGGGACGAAAAATCTTTTGTAAATCCATCTTCTATGAAGTCATTTAGATATTCATCTATTAGATTTGAAAAAATATCTTTAATATTCTTATTTTTGAAGGTAATTGCATAAAATAATATAGCTCTAAAATTATTAATTAAGTGATTACCATAAGATTTATTGTAAAATTCAAGATTCTTAATCACATAATCAGCCATAATATGAAGTTGTGAAGAGACAATTAATGGAATATCTTTTTCAATCGTATTATAAAAGAATATTATATTTATAATTCTTTCTGAAACTGTATATGGCTCCCATATTAATTTATCTTTGATTCTCTCCTCATTATCTAATAATGATTTACACCAGTTTTCTATAATAGCTTCAATTTTCTTAATTTCATCAAGATCAATATTTTTTTTAGAAAAATAGTATCTTATCCATAAAAATCTATGGAGAGATTCATAGTCTTCTGGATCTACAAAGTTTTGTTTTTTAAAAATATCTTGATAATTATTTATACGAAATGTTTGAGTTGCCAAGATTACGTCTAAATTAATATTTTTATTGATGATCTTTATATGTTTTTGACTATTTACCAATTTTTTTATATCTGCATTATATTTTGAAATTAAATCAACTTCTCTAATAAATAAATATTTTTTAGGATAACTTTTTTTTGAAAGTCTCTTCATTATTAAATGAATAATCTTATGATACGAATACCTAAAGGTATCAAACATATTACGTATATTTAAATTATATTTTAAAAAGAATATATATTCTTTATTCATTTGATCTTATAATTCAGTGCCTGCATTATTGCGATAGCAATAATATGTATACGGGAAATAACTTAAGAAAAGAAAAAATAAACTATAATCTATGTAATTAAAAGAAAGATAACATAATGGGAGGCACCATATAATATTGTAGGTCATAATTATAAAGACAGTTTTTAAATGAGAATTCTTTCTAAGGGCTAATTTCTGATACAAGTGTGTTCGATGAGCTTCAGTAATATACATGATTGATTTTATTATGCTAGACTCTTTAGTAATAAATTTTTTAATAAATCTAATAATTAATGTATATGTCGCATCCACATAAAACGTAGTCATGAGTATTAATAATGGGACTGAGCCTATAAATCCTTCGTCACGTATTGCAGTAAGCATAATAATGATTATTAACAATCCAAGAAAATAGCTCCCACAATTACCCAAAAATAGTTTAGTTTTAGGGTAATTAATTAGAAAAAAAGCTGCTAGGATAAATAATAGACTTAAAGCACCATCATAATATCCATTTATCATTGAAAAACTAAAAATAAAAAATATTGCTTGAGATATTGCAAGTTGATCAATACCATCCATAAAATTATATATATTGATAGTATATGTAGACATAAATACTAGGATCAAAATATAAATTAAACCAACAGTATCTCCTATTATTGTTGGATAAATAAACTCATTAACAACAATTATAGAAACTGCTATCTGGATTGCGAATCTTACATATTTTGATAAAGAATACTTGTCATCAAGAAAACCTAATATTCCTATCAGTACAAGTAAGATGAAATTCACTACTTCAAATTTAAGTAAGAATGACATAACACCAAGTCCCGCTAACAATGCAATTCCACCTGATGATGATACAATTTTTTTATGCATTCCTCTGTCGGTTGGTACTGATACAGATACTGGGAACTTAATCAAAAGGTAACCTATAATAATAGTCACTAGAGCCGGAAAAATAGTCATCAAAGTCATTATTTTTGTGACAGAAACCATTTAAATGTTTGTGAGAAACCTTTTTGCAGAGGCATTTTCGGTGACCATTTTAAATGTTTTTTAATTTTAGTAATAGAAGTATAGTTTTTTCTCATATCGCCCACTCGATTAGAGCCAAATTTAATACTAATATTATGATTAATACATTCTTTTTTGAATATTCTTATAAGTTCTTTTATCGAAGTTTCCTTGCCAGTTCCAACATGATAAGTTTTTGCTCCACTTGTATCTTTAATTGATTTGTATATTGCATTACATATATCTGAAACATATATATAGTCTCTTGTAATACTTCCATCACCATTAACTACAATTGGTTTCTTGTTCAAGATATTATTGATAAATTCTGAAACAATGCTTTGTTTATGTAATGAATAAGGTCCATAAGCATTACTAAATCTTAATATTGTAGTATTTAAACCAAAAACATTAGAGTAAGTTTCGCAAAAAGTTTCTATTGTCAATTTACTTGAACCGTATGGTGATATTGGTATCCTAGGATTTGTCTCTTTAAGTGGTGGCTGAGTATTCCCAAAAACTGCACCGCTAGATGCAAATATAAATCTTTTAATATTATTACGCCTTGACGCTTCTATATAATTGTACGCGCCTAATACATTAGTTTGAAAACTTTCATATGGTTTATTAATAGATACATCAACTCCTGATTCTGCAGCTAAATGAATAATATAATCAATATGTTTAGTTATTTTAAAAGCAAACTCTTTGTTATTGATATCTGCTTTTATAATCTGTACTTTACTAGAACAGCTTTTATAGCTTTGTGCTGATGTAAATATCTTATACTTAGTTATTGTATCTAAATATTTGGTAGATGATTTTGAAAAGTTATCAACAATTAGTATTTTTTTGATTGATTTTTTTGAGAGTAAAAGTTCAACAAAATTACTACCTATAAAACCAAGTCCACCTGTTATAAGTATATTCATTACCAACTCGTTTTAGGTTGAATAATCTTTTTATTAATTTTATTCATATTATTTTTGATAAACATTGCTATATCAATAATAACCTCGTCCGATAATAAAGATGGTTTTAAACCCAATTTCTTCATCTTTAAATTAGAAGCATTATAATAATGATTTTCACTTTCTATTCTAGGGTTTTTAATTTTTTTAATTTTTACATTTACATCAATTTTTTTGAGTGCGTTTTTAACTTTAGATGCAAGCTCATTGACTGAAAACTGTTCAGTGAATTGATTATAAATCTCCAAAGATCCTTTTTTTGCTGGATTTTTTAAAGCAATATTTATACATTTTACTGTATCAGCAAGATTAATATATCCTCGTATTTGTTTCCCTGATCCATATACAGTCAAAGGAATCCCTGAAATTGCTTGTACTATAAATCTATTTAATACTGTCCCGAATATATCATCATAGGTAAATTCAGGATATAAATCTTCATTATTAATTTTATTATTAGCTTTAAGCCCATAGACAGGGCCTTGCATAAGATCTGTTACTCGTAATCCATAGAGCCTCACATAAAACCACAGTAGATCCGTATCCATGATCTTTGAGGTATGATATAAGCTTGAAGCTTGTCTTGGATATAAAAATTTCTGTTTTCTTTTTTTATGTAAAACGCTAAGCCATCCTTCTTCAATATCTATATTAGGTGTCCCATATTCACCCATTGTGCCTAATTTAATTACATGACAATTTGGATTTAAACCTTTTATACAATTGATTAGGTTGAAAGTACTTTTTAAATTATTTTCGATTGTTTTCCATCCTTCATTATATCCAAACATTGAATATGGTGCTGATGGTAATTCAGCATAATGAATCACAGCATCTGGCATAAAATCTTTGAATGCTTTATTGAGCTTAAGGTAATCAGTACAATCAATATTTTTAAACTTAACTCTTTTGTTGTCAAGATTCTTAATTCTACTATTTATTGACTTATTTTTAATAAGTGGTTGACGATTATACTGCGCTAACAATTTCTTTTTTGTGAAATTATCAATTAATAATAAACGATGATTCTTTGATGCCAAATCTACTGATGTTGGCCACCCTAAATATCCATCAGCACCTAATATCATGATTTTCATTTTAGCTCTTTTGATAAAAATGATTTATAATTATATTTTTTTAGAAATCCAGTATACCATGTAATTGTTTTTTCGATTCCATTATCTAACGAATATGTTGGAGTCCATTTAAAAAGCTTATTGATTTTATTATAAGTCATAAATTGATTTTTAATTTCCCCAAATGATTTTTTATCCTTGAATTTTGGAGCTATAGATTCATAGTTCTTGATATTATTTGCCTTGATACATACTTTTTTGATAATCTCCTTGACCTTATACCCTTTGCCAGTACCTGCATTAAAAACCTCTCCTCTCAATGATTTGTCTTTAGCCAGATTGTATGCAAGACATAAATATAGATCACAAACATCCTCAACATATAAAAAATCTCTTTTATTCAATCCATTGCTTCTAGGTATAAATGTTCGATAGTTAAAGCAAGACAAAATACAATCTGGAATAAGTGCAGTAAAGTTTAATTGTCCTGGACCATAAATATTTGTGAACCTAGTAATTATAACCGGTAACTTAAACATGTCTGATGCATAAGACTTAGCTATCATGTCTCCAGAAGCTTTCGATACATCATATGGATACTCAGCCCTGAGATCATAGGTTTCTTTATAAGGTAATTCTGATGATTTATAGTGACCATAAGCTTTATCAGAGGAAGCAACAATTACGGATTCAACTGTTTTTTGATGTCTTAATATTTCTAAAAGATTATAGGTTCCTCTGATATTACTCTCAAAAGTTAAAAATGGATTAACTAAAGCAATATTAACATCTACTTGTGCAGCTAAATGAATACAGGTATGAATTTTATACTTATTTATAACAAAATTAAGTTTATTATAATTACTTATATCAAGATAATGCATTTTAATATCTTTTTTTATATCATAATAATCTAATAAACTATTTTTATTTTTCTGATCAGTAATACCTATAACTCTTGCACCAAGAGATATTAATAGTTTTGATAGATTTGACCCTATAAAACCATTAACTCCTGTGATTAAGACAGACTTGTCTTTCCAATAAGCTTTGCTAGAGTATTTTTTCAATATTCTCCTCAGCATCATTTAATTCAGCAACAGTATTTATTGTAATATGGATCCCTTCATGTTTATAACACTTCAAGCTATTATTTTTAATTAAATGATCAATATAATCCAATAAATTTTTTTTATTATCCATGTAATCTTTGTTTTTATATGGAATATAGTAATACCCTATATTCAT
>MDTB01112479.1_pt1 | contig 13136 bp, 10 predicted proteins | sample 811161 | NCBI WGS metagenome assembly MDTB01 (sample SAMN05326650, study PRJNA326480) | marine metagenome | isolation source: seawater | place: Mediterranean Sea | collected 2009 | reverse complement strand
GGTTCCACCTAATCTATCTTCCTCGATCAGTGCAACTCTTGCTCCATACTCTGCAGCCCTTCTAGAACATGCAACACCACCAGAACCTCCACCGATTACAATAAGATCAAATATTGATGACAAAGCTTTTCCTTCGTAACAAGTTTATAATTAACAAAAAAATAGGGTTACTGATGAACATTATAGACACGTTTAAATATTTAGTTTCACTCGAGCAACACAAACATTTTAGTAGAGCTGCTCAAGCAAGTCATATAACCCAACCTGCCCTTTCAAATGCAATAAAAGCTCTTGAAGACGAAATGAATATAAAAATTGTAAATCGGGGTAGAAATTATGAGGGTTTAACAAACGAGGGGAAAAGGGTTTTAGCAACTGCCCAACAAGTCTTACATGAAATGGATGCCCTAAAGCAAGAAATTGCTAGTCAATCGTCTACGCCATCTGGAAATTTAAAAATTGGTGCAATACCCAGCGCACTTCCAATTGCTTCCAATTTTGCTGTAAATTTAAAAAAAAATTTTTCTGGGTTAAATCCAATACTGAGATCAATGGCCTCCCATAAGCTAGAGATGAGTTTAGAAAATTTAACACTTGATATTGCATTCGGATACATAAATAGGCCTCAACTGGAGTCTTATGAACCTAGAATCATTCCGCAATACAATGAAAAATATTTTTTAATTAGAAAAAGCAAACACAAAGATGACTCTTTGCCAGAAAAAACAACTTGGAAGAATGCTTCAAAATTATCTCTTTGTTTACTTACAATAGAAATGCATAATCGTGCTCTTGTTAATAAATTTTTTAAAATATCTAATTCAAGTGTAGTACCAGCAATGCAAACAGATTCAATTTTTACACTATTATCATGTGTATACTACAGTGACTTTTCAACGATTCTTTCAGGGCCAATGGCAAATTTTGCGGGTTTTAGTAGCGAATTATTGGTTAGTAAATTAATTGAGCCTGATAGTGAAACTGCAATAGGAATAATGATTCCGTCTGGAAGACAACTAACAATCGTTCAAGAAACTGCATACAAATTTGCAAAATCTTTGAAATGGAAACAAATTTTACAAAGTATTTCTAATCCATAGTTGGTTTTTGCAATATTTTAATTTTAATTCCCCTAGGGTTTGTATGTATATTCAAAAATCTTTTAGGTTTATTTAAAATTTGAATTAGACAGAACTTCATGCCAGGAATACAGTCATAATAATAGTTTTAATAGTGGAGACTAGTTGATGAATGATGCAGCTACAAAGACTGAAGTTGCCAGAATTAAGATCGAAGATATTAAGATTCCAAGAAAAAGATCAAAAAAAGATCGCTCTAAACCAAAGGGTAGACAAGCTGATCCAAAATCGATTGAAGAAATTAAATCTTTAAATGGATTAAATTTGGACAGAAGAGATTTGTTAATTGAGAATTTGCACTTAATTCAAGATAAGTTTAATGCATTAAAAGATAAACACTTAATTGCTCTTGCCAAATTAATGAATCTGCCGATGACTGAAGTTTACGAAGTTGCATCCTTTTATCATCATTTCGATTTAATAAGAGATGATGTACTGCCACCTGAAATAACTTTAAGAGTTTGTGACGGGGTTACTTGTGAGCTTTTTGGTGCTAAGGATGTTTACACTAATTTAGAACTATTCACTTCCAGAAAAATTCGTTTAATCAATGCTCCATGTGTAGGTAGATGTGAACAAGCTCCAGTTGTTGTTATAAATCAAAACCCAATACCTTTTGCTAATAGGGAATTAGTTGACAAATCGATCATTGAAAAAAAAATAGATCACCCAAGTGTTAATTTTAATAAAAACGAAAATAATGTAGTTTTTGACCCTATTAATTTTGTCGAAAAAAGTTTACCCAGTCTGGCTAATGATGGATCAGTTACTCCAATGTACGCTGATTTTGAAACATATAAAAAGAATGGTGGTTATGAGCTAGCCAAAAGTTTTTATTCATCATTAAAATCTTCTAAAAATGCCATAAATATCATGAAAGAGTCTGGATTAAGGGGCTTGGGTGGTGCTGGATTTCCTGTTGGAAAAAAATGGGAAATTGTTAGTGCTTACTCAGGTGAAAAGTTAATGGCTGTTAACATTGATGAGGGCGAACCTGGAACTTTCAAAGATAGAACCTATTTAGAACGTGATCCACATCGTTTTTTAGAGGGGATGCTTATAGCATCTAAAGTAGTTGGAATTAGTAAGTGCTATATTTATTTAAGAGACGAATATCATGGGTGTAGAGAATTATTAGGTAAAGAAATCTCAAAGATTAAAAATAATTTAGGATTTGAACTACCTCTAATTGAACTAAGAAGAGGTGCCGGTGCTTATATATGTGGAGAAGAGTCTGCAATGATTGAGAGCATTGAAGGGAAAAGAGGAGAACCAAGAAAAAGACCTCCCTATATCGCTGAAATTGGTTTATTTGGAAAACCAACTTTAGAACATAATTTCGAATCTTTGTATTGGATCAGAGATATTCTTAATAGAGGGGCGAAATGGTTTTCTTCTTACGGTAGAAATGGTAGAACTGGTTTAAGAAGTTTTAGCGTTAGCGGAAGGGTAAAAAAACCAGGAGTAAAGCTTGCACCTGCAGGTATAACAATTCAAGAATTGATAGATGAATATTGTGGGGGAATGTTAGATGAGCATGTTTTTTATGGTTATCTTCCAGGAGGTGCTTCTGGAGGCATTCTACCAGCATCCATGAATGATATACCCCTTGATTTTGATACATTACAACCCTATGGTTGTTTTATTGGTTCAGCAGCAATAGTAGTTTTTAGTGATAAAGACAAGGCCAGGAACGTTGCAACTAATATTATGAGTTTTTTCGAACATGAAAGTTGTGGTCAATGTACACCATGTAGGGTGGGTACGCACAAGGCTAAGGGTTTAATGATGGAAAAGGTTTGGGATAAAGATTCTCTTGACGATTTAAAAACTGTAATGACTGATGCTTCAATTTGTGGTCTTGGACAAGCGGCAGGGAACCCAATAAGTTGTATTCAAAAATATTTTCCTAACGAGGTTTCAGAATGAATGCACCCGAAAAAATTTTTGAAAAAATATTGAGTAAAAAAATTAAACTCACCTTGGATGGAAATGAAGTCGAAGGATTCGAAGGCGAAACAATTTTAGAATTAGCTGATAGAGAAGGTAAAAGTATTCCAAGACTGTGTTACAAGGATGGCTACAGGGAAGATGGTAATTGTAGGTCTTGTATGGTTGAAATTAAAGGTGAGAGAGTTTTAGCGCCTAGTTGTTGCAGAAATGTAAAAGAAGGTATGGAAGTTTTTTCAGAAAATGAAAGAGCTAGAAAAAGCCAAAAATTAGTATTAGAAATGTTGTTATCTGACATGCCTGAATCTGGATTTAAGTGGAATGATAACAGTGGAAATCATCCCCACGGAGAATTATCCTATTGGGCTAAAAAATTAGATGTAGTTTCTAGAGAGCAGTATAGTAGTCACAAGCGGCAGCATGTCGAACAAGATTTTTCTCATCCTGCTATGCTTGTTAATTTATCCGCTTGTATTCAGTGTGATCGTTGTGTAAGAGCCTGTCGAGAAGAGCAAGCAAACGATGTAATTGGCGTTTCTGGTAGAGGCGCATCTACTAAAATAATTTTTGATACTGATGTTCTTATGGGTTCAAGTACTTGTGTAGCGTGTGGTGAATGTGTCCAAGCTTGTCCAACCGGAGCATTAATGCCAAAGTCTCTAGTTGGTGACCAGTCGGTTGATAAAAAGGTTGACTCAGTTTGTCCTTTTTGTGGTGTTGGTTGTTTATTAACGTATAAAGTTAAAGATAAAAAAATAGTTTCTGTTGAGGGTAGAGACGGGCCCGCTAATCACAACAGATTATGTGTTAAGGGAAGATTTGGCTTTGATTATGCTCATCATGAGTCCAGATTAACAAAACCTCTTATTAGAAAAGATGGTATAAAAAAAGATCCTGGTATGGTAGATAGACTAGATCATTGGAGCGATATTTTTAGAGAGGCAACTTGGGAAGAGGCTTTAGAACTTGCTTCAGGTGGTCTTAAAAAAATAAGGGATCAAAATGGTTTTGGATCATTGGCAGGCTTTGGGTCTGCTAAGGGAAGCAATGAGGAGGCTTACTTATTTCAGAAATTAGTCAGAACTGGATTTAGAAATAATAATGTTGATCATTGCACTCGATTGTGTCACGCATCAAGCGTGGCAGCTCTATTAGAAGGAGTTGGTTCTGGTGCAGTAAGTAATCAAGTTAGTGACGTGTCAGAAGCAGAGTTGGTCATTATTATTGGCTCAAATCCAACTGAAAATCATCCAGTTGCTGCAACGTGGATGAAAAATGCTGCAAAAAATGGTACAAAAATTGTATTGATTGATCCAAGGATGACATCAATATCAAGTTATGCTTGGAAATCTCTTAAGTTTAATCCAGGAAGTGATGTATCTCTTTTAAATGCAATGATCCATGTGATTATTAATGAAGATTTAGTAAATAAGGAGTTTGTTGAATCAAGGGTTAATCATTTTGAAGAACTTAAGAAAAAAGTGCAGCCCTATAGTCCAGAAATGGTTTCTGAATCTTGTGGAGTTGACGCAGTAACTATTAGAGAAGTAGCAAGGGAATATGCAACATCCAAAGGGTCTATGATTTTGTGGGGAATGGGGGTAAGCCAGCATGTACATGGAACTGATAATGCACGTTGTTTGATTGCATTGGCTACAATTACTGGTCAAATTGGGAGACCTGGCACTGGTTTACATCCACTTAGGGGTCAGAACAATGTTCAAGGAGCTAGTGATGCTGGTTTGATTCCAATGATGCTTCCAAACTATCAGAAAGTTGCAAATGCTGAAGCAAGACACTGGTTTGAGGAATTTTGGAATTCCCCGATTGATGAAAAACCTGGTCTAACTGTTACTGAAATTATGGACAAAGTTTTTTCTGATGATAATGATCCTCAAAAAATTAGAGGTCTTTACATTATGGGTGAAAATCCAGCAATGAGTGATCCAAATCTTAATCACGCCAGATCAGCGCTTGCAAATTTAGAACATTTAGTTGTTCAAGATATTTTTATGACTGAAACTGCTTGGTTAGCGGACGTTGTTTTGCCAGCTTCTGCCTGGCCTGAAAAAACTGGTACTGTATCAAACACAGACCGAATGGTACAAATGGGCAGAAAAGCAGTTAACCCTCCAGGTCAAGCCAAGCAAGATTTATGGATAATACAACAGTTGGCTAATGGGATTGGACTTAACTGGAATTATGCTGGTCCTGATTCTGGAGTTGCTGAAGTTTATGATGAAATGCGTCATGCTATGAAAGACGTCATCTGGGGCATAACATGGAATCGTTTAGAGAAAGAGCAAAGTGTCACTTATCCTTGCTTAGATGAAAATAAGCCAGGAGATTCGGTTGTTTTTACGAAGACTTTTGATACGTCAGACGGAAAAGTTAATTTAGTTCCAACAAAACCGGTTCCACCAGACGAAGTGCCTGATTTAGATTTTCCATTTGTTTTAATAACTGGTCGTCAACTTGAACATTGGCATACTGGCAGCATGACCAGAAGAGCAACTGTTTTGGACGCAATAGAACCTTCACCTACTTTTCAAATGTGTGCCAATGACTTGCAAAAACATAACCTATTTCCAGGTCAACTTTGCAAATTAAGCTCAAGAAGAGGAAGTGTTATTGCTTCAATTAGACAAGATGACTCTACACCTCAAGGTTCGATTTTTATGGGATTTGCATACAGAGAAGCGGCTGCGAATTTGTTAACAAATTCTGCAATTGACCCAGTTGCGAAAATTCCAGAATTTAAATATTGTGCTGTTAAGATAGAGCCTTTAGTTAAAAATATTAATAATGTTTAAGGATTTATAAGACCACTTTGAATTGCAAGTATTGCTAACTCAGCTTGATTGGATACATTTAGTTTTTGCTTAATATTGTAAAGGTGTGTTCCAACTGTTCTAGGTGATAAATGAAGCACTTCAGCAATTTGGTTGACAGTTTGACCATTTGCAAGAGCCATAAAAACCTCAAATTCTCTTTCAGATAAAATATCTACTGGGGTTGCTTCTTTACTCAGTTGTTGAACAGCCATTTTTTGTGCAATAGCTGCCTCAACATACATTCCCCCTGTTGACACTTGTCTAATTGCTTTAATAAGTTCATCCGCTGCACCTCTTTTAGATAAATATCCAGTTGCACCAGCTTTTAATGATCTTTTTGGATGGATTGCATCCTCATGAGCAGAAAGAATTAAAATTTTAGGGGGTTTTGATTTTGAGTTAACTCTGCTTATAGTTTCTAGACCACCGATACCAGGCATAGATAAATCCATCACTAATACATCAGCTTCAACTTTGTTTAATAATTTTAAAACATCCTCGCCACTTTCCGATTCACCAACAACTTCAATATCATCAAGATCTTGAAGAAGTAAACGGAATCCCATTCTAACTACAGCATGATCATCACAGAGTAAAACACGAATTTTTTTCATTTATTCATTTTTCCATTTTTTTATTCTCGATTGAAGACGTTGGAATATTAGCAATTATTTTTGTCCCTTTATTCTTTGCAGTTTCTATTTTTAAATTTCCACCTAAGTTTTGTACTCTTTCTCTCATACCTTTAATTCCAAATCGGTCAGGACTATTAAGTTTTTCTTTTGAAATTCCAACTCCATCATCTTGAATTATTAATTTAGTTACCATATCTTTATTTTTTTTTATTAATTTTATGTGTATTGTTTTAGCTTGCGAGTGTTTAATTGCATTATTTATACATTCTTGACTTATTCTAAATAATGAAATTTCAACTTCTTTTGTTAAAAAAACTTTTTCAGATTCAAAATTAAAATGAATTTGCTCATGAATTTTTTGCCAATTGTCGATTGTATCCTTTAAAGTTTCAATTAATCCAAATCTTTCAAGTGTGATAGGTCTAAGACGTTGAATAATATTATGAACTGCATCATAAATTTGAGTAGCTGCTGAGACAATTGCAGTACTACTTGAAAAGGTTTTTTCATCTTTATTTTTACTTCTGTTTGCTATTGACTGAGCAATACTTTTAATAGCCGTAACATATTGTCCTAATTCATCATGTAATTCCATTGCAAGTGCTTTTCTTTCCTCTTCTAGTTTTTTTTGAACAATTGTTGTAAGTTCTCTATTTTTTTCTAGTTCTTTTTTGGCTTTTTCTGCACTCCTTTTTTCAGTTAAATCTCTGATCACAAATAAAGCCCCCAGAATTTCATTTGTACTTGGTTCAATAATTGGAGTCACTTGTTCAGAGACTTCAACAATATTTTTTAATAATGTTTGTCTAGTGGTTTCGTAAGCTTCTCTCGGCTTTAGGTCTAAAATTTTTTGAAAATCTTCATTCATTTCTGGTAGTAATTCCTTAGGACATATGATCCTTATATTCTGGTTTTTAAATGAATATCCAAAAAGTTTTTCGGCAGCAGGATTCCAAAAACTTATTAATCCGTCAGTATCTGTAATCAATAATGCATCAGAAGACTGTTTTATTGATAATGCAAGTCTTTTATTTTCTATAGTTCCCATCTCAAGAGCATTTGCCATTTGATTGAAACCATCTGTTACAGCATGAAATTCGGCAACTGAGTAATTTGGAAGTCTTGTTTGAAGGTTCCCTTTAGTCATAAGATCTAAGCCCTCAATTAAGCTTTTAATTGGTGATAAAGCTCTTCCAATGATCCAAAAAACAATTAAATTTATAAGAATAAAAAAAATAGTTGCAAGCAAAAATAATTCTTTAACATCATCCCAAGCATCTAAAATTGCTCTTGAAGGATTTGGAATTATTTTAACTTTTAAGCCTTGAGCAGGGATTGTAGTTGTATAAATTTTTGGTTCAACTAACTTAGTGAACCAATTTGGAGCGAATCGTCCTGCCTTGTACTTGCTTGGAGGAGAAGTGTAAATAATGTCCCTTAAGCTATTAATCATTACAATTTCGTGAGCACGAACTCGACCTAGGTCTTTTAAAAAATTTATTAAAATTCTTTGTCTATCTTCTACTGGTGATGAAAACTGTGCACTAGATAAAAATGTTGTAAGTAGTTGAACTGTTATTTTAGTCCCAGCTGTCATTTCTTCTCTTATTTGACTTTTAATATTTTGCGTGTTCAATAATGCAGTTGCTCCCAAAAAAATTAACATTAATGTTGTAACTAACAAGTTAATTCTTACTCTGAGAGTCACAACAAAATCTCTTTGGAAAGATCGTTTAGTGAATCAATTAAAGCATTTTTTATTTTTTTATCAAATGCACTATGACCAGCATTCTTAACTCGAATTATTTTTGACCAAGGCATTAAAGAAAATAATTTTTCAGATGTATGAGGAGGGCAAATCAAATCATCTTGGCCTTGGACAATTGTTATTTTAATTTCCTTAAGTTTTTTAACATTTTTTAATATTTCATCTTCCTTAAGAAAACAAAAGTTTTTTAAGTAGTGTAGATGAATTTTTAATCTGTCTATCAATTTTTTTTTCTCATAAGCTGAAAAATTAGATTGATTATTATTACCCATAGATTTTTTTTTATCACTGTGAAACATTGCAGCAGTTTCAAAATCGTTCCATTTTCTTGCAGAATCAAAAACTAGGTTTGAATTATTTGAAAAAATCACTTCATGGTAATAATCAAGAATATTTTTATTTTCCGGAACTGAGTTTGTAAATTTATACCATTCATTTGGCAAGTGTTTTTTTAGTCCATAGATGAACCAATTTATTTCTTTTTTTGAACCCAAAAATATTCCCCTGAGTATCATTCCTAAAACATTTTCTGGAAACTCGATTGCATACCTTAGCGCAACAGTTGAACCCCACGAACCACCAAAAAGAACCCATTTTTCAATTCCTAATTCTTCTCTGATTTTTTCCATATCGCAAATTATATGTTGCGTTGTATTTTTATTATTAGACCCCCTGGGGATGCTTGATCCACATCCTCTTTGATCAAAAAAAATACTATACCAAGTGTTTTTTTCAAAGAATATCTCAGCAGCATCTGTACATTCACTACCAGGACCGCCATGAATGAAAACAACAGGTATTCCTTTTTTCCTACCAATAACTTTAAACGCTACAGAATGCTCATCAGTTTTATTTAAAAGTCGGAAATTTTTCAATTTAATAATTTTATTTGTTAGGGTTTATCACTAAAGGTTAGTATCTATATTTAATTTTTTCATGATTTTCTGTACTAAATTCTAAATAGATAATTGATTAATAATACTTTGTTTCTTGAGATTATATTAATCTGTGTTGCATTGTTTTTAAACTTAACAACACATTTATTTTAACTAGACAAAAGGAGAAAAACTATGTGGACCAAGCCTACAGCTACCGATCTTCGTTTCGGTTTTGAAATTACCATGTACGTTGCTGCAAAGTAATTTTTGGTATATTTTTTAGACTCGCCCGCTTCATTTATGTAGCGGGCGCTTCTTTTAGAAGGATTATATTTTGATTATAAGAGTTTTAGGTTCTGCTGCTGGAGGAGGTTTTCCACAGTGGAATTGTAATTGTTCAAATTGTTCTAATGTTAGAGCGGGAGTTAATGGTTTCACACCAAGAACTCAATCTTCTATTGCTGTAAGTTGCGATGGAGAGAGTTGGATTTTATTTAATGCGTCTCCTGATGTTTTAACTCAATTAAAGCAAGCTGGAAAGAGACTCCAACCCGCTAGGGGCTCCAGAGATACAGGAATCACTTCAATTGTACTAATGGATGCGCAAATTGATCATACCACTGGCCTTTTAATGTTGAGAGAATCCTCAAATCCATTAAATATTTACTGCACCACTCAAGTTAAGGAAGATTTATCTACAGGCAATCCGTTATTTAATGTTTTAGAGCATTATTGCAAAGTAGATTGGAACGAGATTGAAACGAATAACAACGATTTTATTGAAATACCCCAAATCAAGGATATTGAGATAAGTTTTATGCCTCTTAAAAGTGCAGCCCCTCCTTATTCACCTCATAGAAATGACCCACAAAAAGGAGATAATGTTGGGGTAGTTTTAAGGGATAAGAAAAATAAAAAAACTGTCTTTTATGCTCCTGGTTTATGTGAAATAGAAACTCATCTAGAAGATCCTATGAAAAATGCAGATGTACTTCTAGTAGACGGGACATTTTGGACTGATACTGAAATGATTGATTTAGGTTTATCAAAAAAGAAGGCTAGAGAAATGGGTCACAAACCACAATCTGGTGATGAGGGAATGATCAAGGCTCTTAATGAAATTAATAAACCTAGAAAAATATTAATTCACATTAATAATTCAAACCCAATCTTGTATGAAGAATCTCAGGAAAGGCAAGAGCTAGCAAAAAATAACATTGAAGTTGCTTACGATGGATTGGAAATCCTCTTATGATATTTGCAATAAAAAAATTATAATTATATGAAAATCAAAGAAAATTTATTAGATTTATCTTCGGAAACCTCTGGTTTTGATAAGCCACCATGGACCAAAGAAGAGTTTGAGGACTTGCTCAAAAATAAGGGAACTAGCTATCATATCTACCACCCATTTCATGTAATGATGGCAGAAGGTAAATTAACAAGACAACAGTTGCAAGGTTGGGTTGCAAACAGATTCTATTACCAAATTAGTATTCCAATTAAGGATGCAGCTATTCTTTCCAACTGTCCCCACACAGAAATCCGCAAAGAATGGATTCAAAGGATTTTAGATCATGACGGTTTTGAAAGTGATGAAGGGGGTATCGAAGCATGGATAGGTCTTGGTAGAGCAGTTGGACTTAGCAGGGATGATGTAACTAGTTTGAAAATGGTTGCTCCTGCAGCTAAATTTGCTGTTGATGCTTATGTCAATTTTGCTAGAAATGCTACATGGCAAGAGGCTATAGCCTCAAGTTTGACAGAATTATTTGCTCCACATATACATCAACAAAGGTTGGATACTTGGCCTGAAAAATACCCTTGGGTTGATTCTGAAGGAATGAAGTATTTCAAGTACAGGTTAGGTCAAGCTCGGAGGGATGTTAAACATGGATTGGAAGTTACCAAAGATTTTTTTAGTAGATCTCGTTCATTACAAGAAAGGGCTCTTGAGATTTTACAATTTAAGCTTGATGTTCTTTGGGCACTTGCTGATGCAATCATGCTTCAACAATGCGAAATTACAATTGATGGACCAAAACCAAAGCAAAGATGAATAATAATAGTACTGTTTATAAAATTTCTAAATTATTTAGGCTTCAGTGGGAACCAGCACAAAATGCCCATGTTTTACTCTATCCTGAGGGTATGGTTAAGTTAAATGATAGTGCAGGAGAAATACTAAGTCGTATTGACGGTAAAAAAACATTAAATCAAATTATTGCCGACATAGAATCCAGCTTCAATCAAGTTGGAGTTCGTGATGATGTTATATCATTTATTGAAATTGCTCTTAATAATGGTTGGATAAAGAGTGAAACAGAATAATAGTAAAATAAACCCACCTCTTTGGTTGCTCGCAGAAATTACTTACAGATGCCCACTTAGTTGTGTCTTTTGTTATAACCCTGTGGACTATGCGAAACAGCATAGTGAATTAACAACATCTGAATGGATAAAAGTATTACGAGAGGGTAGAAAGATGGGAGCAGCTCAACTTGGTTTATCAGGGGGTGAGCCTCTTCTAAGAAACGACCTTGAAGAAATTGTGTCTGAGGCGCATAAATTAGGTTATTACATAAACTTAATTACTTCAGGAATTGGAATGACTGAAAAAAGAATCAAAGCTCTAAAAAAAGCTGGTTTAGATCATATCCAATTATCTTTTCAAGATAGTACAAAAGAGATGAATGATTTTTTGTCTAGTACTAAAACTTTTGATTTAAAAAAAAGAGTAGCTAACTTAATAAAAAAATATGACTATCCAATGGTTTTAAATTGCGTCTTACATAGGCTAAATATAGATCATATAGAAGAAATTTTAAAAATGGCAGAGTCAATGGGTGCTGAGTTTGTTGAACTTGCTAATACTCAATTCTACTCGTGGGGAATGTTAAATAGGGATCAACTTCTTCCTACTGAGAAGCAATTGAAAAATGCTGAAAAGATAACCCATAAATTTCGAGATCGTTTAGGTAATAAAATGAAATTATTTTTCATAATGCCTGACTACTATAGTGTCAGACCGAAGAAATGTATGAATGGTTGGGGAAATGTTTTTGTAACAGTACAAGCTGATGGAACAGTTTTACCTTGCCATGTTGCTTCTATGCTACCAGGTATCGAATTTGAATCCGTAAAAAACAAATCATTAAATTGGATATGGTACGAGTCGCCTGGTTTTAACAAATTTAGAGGCGATGACTGGATGAAAGAACCGTGTAGAAGCTGTCCAGAGAAAGAAAATGATTTAGGTGGATGTCGTTGTCAAGCGTTTATGTTAACTGGTGATGCAAATGAGGCTGATCCAGTTTGTGATAAAAGCCCATATCACCATAAAATTAATGAGGCAGTTATTGCATCACAGAAACCCAAAAATTTTGAAAAACCTATTGTCTTCAGGACTGACAAAGATTCCAGAGAAATCATGCATAAGCGTGACAAGGGGCAACTAGAATTAAAAACTTCTCGACTTCTTGAAAAACACTCAAAACCATCAAAAAATAAAAGCAGGGTAGGAGTAGTTTAAAGTTTTTAATAAACCATTCTAGTCATGAAAAATTTAGCGTTATTTGTTCAAAATTTAGAAAAGAATTTTGGAAAATTTCAAGCAGTCAAAAGTTTGGATTTATCCATACCACCTGGGGAATTTTTTGGATTACTGGGACCTAACGGTGCGGGTAAAACTACTAGTATAAATATGATGTCATCTCTTGTGAGACCATCAAAAGGCTCTGCTTCTGTATTTGGCTTAGATGTTGTGAAAAATTCTGTAAAAGTTAGAAAAAAAATTGGACTAGTTTTTCAAGATTCTGCTTTAGATAGACAACTTTCAGTATGGGAAAATTTAAGGTTTGCAGGTTTGCTTCACGATTTACCTTTTAAAGAAGTTAGTGAAAAAGCCAATCATTTATTAAAGTTATTTAACC
>MDTB01238805.1_pt1 | contig 13137 bp, 13 predicted proteins | sample 811161 | NCBI WGS metagenome assembly MDTB01 (sample SAMN05326650, study PRJNA326480) | marine metagenome | isolation source: seawater | place: Mediterranean Sea | collected 2009 | reverse complement strand
CCGCCGCATTGTGTGGCTGAAAAATCACTTCGGGTTGCGCGGGCTCTTGGCGATCTCAGGCTTGATTTCAGTGCCCATCGCAACAACGCTCGCGGCCAAATACTTTCGAGATCATCCTTGGGTCATGCAGCGCTTGGTGCTTGCTTTTGCCCTTTGGGCGCTGGCCTTGGCTGCCCTCTCATTGTTGGTCAAAAACGCACACCTGACATGACCCTTGCCCCGTTGTTCTTTGACCTGGACCACACGTTGTGGGACTTCGAAACCAATTCCAGGCTGGCCCTGGGTCAAGGGTTCAAGGACCTGGAGTTGGTGTCCTTGGGCGTTGCAGATTTGCCCACATGGATTCGACACTATGAGGCGGCCAACGACCATTGTTGGGCCGAATTCAGGGCAGGTCGGATGGACAAAGCCAACTTGCGGGGCCGACGCTTTGAACTGGCCTTGGAGGCTTGTGGAGTGGCATTCCCAGAGGGTTTGCCTTTGCGTTTGGGAGAACATTACTTGGGGCACAGCCCGTACCAAAAGGCCCTCATCCCAGGAACGTTGGACGTGCTTGAGGGCTTGCGCGCCCGCGGCCATCGGATGTGGGTGTTGACCAACGGGTTCGACGAGGTGCAGCATTTGAAGATGGACAACTGCAACCTGACGCCGTTTTTCGAAGGGGTCTACACGAGCGACGCGTTGGAGGTCAAAAAACCCAATCCAAAAGCCTACCGCCTTGCGGCCGAACGTGCCGGGTTGACGACCACAGAATTCGAGTCCGTCGTGATGGTGGGGGACAGTTTGGAAAGCGACGTCTTGGGTGCCCAGCAGGTGGGGTGGAGAGGGGTGCATTTCGCACCCTCCGGGGAGCGACATCCGGAAGCTTGGCGTACAGTTCGATCGCTTCCGGAGTTGCTTGATTTGGACCTCAAGGCCTGACGTACCTTCGGGTCATGGCAGATCAAGACAAAAAAGGGAAACTTAACATCGAGCTACCCGAGGAGGTGGCCACGGGGGTGTACGCCAACCTGGCCGTCATCACCCACAGCCCTGCAGAGTTTGTGATGGATTTCATCCAAGTGATGCCGGGGATGCCCAAGGCCAAGGTTCGGAGCCGCGTTGTCATGGCACCGCATCACGTGAAACGTTTGTTGGGCGCGCTGGCTGAAAATGTGCAGCGTTTCGAGAAGCAGCACGGCCCGATTCAAGACCACGGTCAAGAAGACCCTGGCAAGCCTCTGCCCTACATGGGTCCGCAAGGTCAGGCCTGAGCCAACCAATGCTTGGTGCCGTGGAAGACGCCACGCACCGCACAGGTCAACCCGTTGGGCAGCGGCGGCCTGTTGGCTGCTTTGGTCGGCACCTCAGCGTGGTGCGCAGCTTCTGGCGCATGCCACGTCAAGTTGGTCGGATTTCCGGCAGCAATTGGGGCATCGTCGAGTCCCAAGACCTTGCGAGGTCCCGACGACCAAGCGCGCACGGCTGCGGCGTGGGCGTCGTCGTGGGACGCCTCTTGGGCAAGTCCATGGAGGGTCAACGCGAACGCCGAGGTCAACCCGGCCATGCCGTTGGGGCTCAACACAAATTCCACGTCGTGGTGCTCCAAATCTTCTGGCCGGTGGTCGCTGACCACCATGTCGACGGTGCCGTCCAAGACGCTTTGCCGCAAGGCCTTCCGGTCTGAGAAGGCTCGGAATGGGGCGCGGACCTTCAACGTGCGGTGGAACCCACGCAGGTCTTCGTCGGTGTACACCAAATGGCCCGCGGTTGTACCGCACGTCACGGAGAGTCCTTCGGTTTTGGCTTCTCGGATGAGGTCGAGCGATTGGGCGGCGGTCACAATGGAAAAGTGCAACTGTCCGCCAGCGTGCCGAAGTATCTGCAAATCGCGTGAGACCCGAAGCACTTCTGCCTCCACTGGGATGCCGAGCAACCCCATTTCTGTGCTCACCAAGCCCTCGTGCATGACACCGCCGTGGTTCAAATCGGTTTCCAAGGGCAAATCCATCACGGTTTTTCCGTGGGCCCTGGAGTAGGTCAGGGCGCGTTGCAAGGCGCCCACACGGTCCATCGGGGCGTCGTCCGAAAAGGCCACCGCACCGTGGTGCGCCATGTCGCTCATCTCAGCCAATTGCTGGCCTTGGCCTTGTTCTGTGACGCATCCCATGGGAAGCACGGCGGTCGGGCAACCTGAAGTCTGTGCCTTGGCCCCTTTGGCCAGCAAGCTTTCCACAGCCATGGCGTGGTCCACAGGGGGGTGGGTCGAGGGCAACAGGGCCACTTGGGTCATGCCGGCTGCAGCCGCGACGTGGAGCCCATGGTCGAGTCCTTCTTTGGTCTCTTCCCCGGGCTCCCGGAAGTGGACTTGGCCGTCCACCCAACCTTGGCTCACCACGCCTCGTTGACCTTCAAAGACCTTCGCGGAGGATGCGTCGAGGTGAGGTGCGACCTCAACGATTTGGCCTTGGTCCATCAAGATGTCGACCACCTGGCCATGCCATGGGCTGGAAGGATCCAGCACCCGGGTTTGTTTCAGGAGAAGAGCTTGTTCCATCTGCGAAGGAGTAAAGTTTCGAAAGCCAAGGCCATCAGGGCTGCGGCGAAAAAGTACCACGCCAGACGTTTGCCAGAGATGTGTTGTTCCACCAAGTTTCGGAGTTGACCTTCAGGTTGGGTCCAAATCTGAACTTCTGGCCAACCTAGGGAGGCGGTGCGTTCGCGCCAGGCCTCCACGTCCCACAAGGCCAGGTTGGATTCATTGGGGGAGTTGTTGAGCCCAAAGGTGGCCACGGCCGTGTCGTTGCGAAGAACGGTGTACCCCCCAGGTTCGGTCAAGGCATCGCTCCAGCGCAAAGACGTGCCTTGCGCGGTGCTTCTCGGCTCTGGCACAACCTGGACATCCTCCGCACCCACGATGCGCCAGGTGTGGTCGCGTCGCTGTCCTGGTTGCCTTGGGACTGTCAACGCCTCGGTGTCGTCCAGCCGTCGGGCAAGGGCCGCTCCGTGGCGTGCAGATTCAGCCACCCTCAAGAGCGTGGGAACAAAGAGGCCGTGTCGCGTAAAATCTCCTGTTTCCAAACACGTGCCAAGGAGGTAGAGGTCGCCTCCCTCCTCGGCAGGCATGCGGGTCAGGTAGGGCAGTCCGTTGGCAGCTGTGGCCAGCACCTCTTCTTGAGCCCTTGGACGCCTGTCGAGGATGCGGTCGTAAGCTGGCCAATCTACTCGGGAAGGCACGCTTCTGAACACGGGCTTGAACAACGGGTGGGACCATTGAACGTCGGTCACACGGCCTTCTTCTCGCACCCAAGAAGCCTCTGCCGCCACCCAAGACAATCCGCTTGCCATGCTGTCTGGCAACACCATGACGGTCCCGCCAAGAGACATAAATTCGCGCACCATGGATACGGCCCCAAGGGAAGGCTCGTCGATGGCATGGATGACCAACAAGTCGTACCCCATCAAGGCCGGAGAAGTCGGTAAGGATTGCACCCAATCCACCTCGACAAGACCGTCCGAGGACTCAAAGGCTTGTTGAACGGCTTGCGTGGTTTTGTCTCGCAATGCGCCGCCCGACCAATGCAACGCTTTCACGCCGGAGGAGACGTTGTAACCGATGTGGTGCACGTCGTCAAACGACACCGGGGCGTCGTCAAGGCGCACTTCCACCAGGTGCGGTCCAGGCGCGCCGTGGGTGAACCGAAGCACCGTGTCCGTGGGCATGCCAGGGACCACATTGAACGACCCCAAGGCTTCGGGCACCCCGTCCACGCGCAGTTGCAAGGGAAGGCCGTCCACCCCGCCGAGCGCATCATGGCCGATCCGAACGTGCAATTCAGCCTCGCGGTTTGGCAAGGCCAACGGCGTTTCGAACCACACCGAATCCACCCACAAGTTGGGCGAAGGGTTGGATTGGATGGGAAGCAGGTGCCATGACACCGTGGTGTCAGGCAGAGTCATGGTGTTCACCTTGTGGCTGCTCTCTTGCACGTCGCTTATCCAAAATGCCCGCAGTGAAGCCGATTCAGCACGCCCCAATTGGTCCAAGGACCGTTCCATCACCGATTCCAGTCCTGGGCTGTGGGAGGAAAGTTGGATGGAGGCGATGCGTTCCAAAGCCTCAGGTCGCGTCAAGAATCGTTGGTCTTGACCTGAAAATTTGCTTGTGAAGACGTGGAACAAGTCGGTCTCCGCGAAGGACTCCACCAACGCGTTGGCTTTCCCTTTGGCTTCTTGCAGCAATGGAGCCGATTCGCCAGAAGCCATCATGGAGGGGCTGGTGTCGACGTAGATGGACACGGCATTGCGGCCGGCTTCTCCCGCCTTGGATTCTGGCGTCAACATGGGGTCCGCGAAGGCCAAAATCAAGCATGCGAAGGCCAAGAGCCGCGCCAGAAGAATCAACAAATTTCTGAGCCTGTGACGAGAGCGGGTCTCTTTTTGAACGTCCCTGAGGAAGGCCACGTTGGAGAAGGCCACGCGCTTGAAACGCCGAAGCTGGAGCAAGTGCAAGGCCACAGGAATGGCGAGCGCCAGCAAACCCCAGAGTATGTCAGGACGACCCCACACAAGCGCGAATTTAGCCCGATTTTTGCGGCATGACCCAAGGGGAACTCAAGGACTTTTTGTGGGAGAAGGCTGCGCAGTACGAGGTGCCGGATTTCATTCCGCACGACCCTCTGTCCGTGCCGCACCGTTTCTCGCGTCGTGAAGACGTCGAAGTATCGGCATTTCTGGCCGCGACGCTGGCTTGGGGCAACCGGGTGTCCATCATCAGGAGCTTGGACAAGCTGATGGCGTGCATGGACCATGCGCCCGGGCAATTCGTCCTGGAGCATGAGGAGGCGGACCTCAAGGTGTTCGATGGATTCGTGCACCGAACCTTTCAAGCTGAGGATGCACGCGGATTCATGCGGGCCTTGCGGGGGTTGATGGAAGCGCACGGAAGTCTGGAGGGGGCATTTCAAGTGCACGCCCGTGAAGGCGAAGGTCCCACCGCCATCAAGCCGATGCTGGCTGGATTCCACCGTGCATTCATGGCCCAATCCGGGGTATCCCCGCGCACCAAAAAACATGTGGCCAACCCCGAAGCGGGTTCCGCCTCCAAGCGCCTCAACATGTTCCTTCGATGGATGGTTCGCCCGTCGACCAGAGGGGTGGATCTTGGCCTGTGGTCTTCGTTCAAGCCTCAGGATTTGCACATCCCATTGGACGTGCACACCAGCAACGTGGGGCGCAAATTGGGCCTGTTGACGCGCAAGGCCAACGATTGGAGGGCGGTGGACGAGTTGACGGCGTCTTTGCGAGAGATGGATCCCCAGGACCCGGTCCGGCTGGATTTTGCGCTGTTTGGGTTGGGAGCGATGGAAGGATTTTGACCTTTGCGCGGTGAAGTTGCGTGAGACGAAAGACGGAAGCCACACCCTCCACAATCCAGAGATGGATGTGTTCTACCACAGCGTTCATGGCGCTTGGGCGGAGACGCAACATGTGTTTGGGGCGATGGGGTTGGAAGAGGCTTGTGCGCGACGACCTGAGGGTCCCATCCACATTTTGGAGGTCGGGCTCGGCACCGGACTCAACGTCTTGGACGCCTGGGTGCGGGCCAAATCCGCGAACCGGCTGGTGGTCGTCCGTAGCCTCGAACCCAAGCCCTTGAGCTGGTCGGACGTGGCGCCGCTGGGCCATGCTGCGCTCGCCGAGGTGCCAGAGGAGGTGCTGAGGAACATCGTGGCAGGACATCATGTCGATGGTCAGATGGATTTCACCAGGGTCGATGCGGGTGTCATGGACGCGGCCTTGGAGGAGGGCTGGGCCGACGTCGTGTACTTCGATGCCTTCGCCCCGGCGGCGCAACCAGAATTGTGGACCGTCCCTGTGATGGACCGAATGCGTTGGGCGCTCAAGCCAGGCGGTCAACTGGTGACGTATTGCGCCAAAGGCGACGTCCGTCGAACCATGGAAGAGGCGGGGTTCCTGGTGGACCGAATTCCCGGCCCCCCAGGCAAGCGGGAAATGCTGCGCGCCACCAAAGTGGCACGCCCCCAAGGACGGTTCAACGTCCGCGCGTACATGGTGGTGGTGCAGGAGGGAAAGGTCCTGGTGTCTTACGAACGGCTGCCGATGGGCGGGGTCATGAAATTTCCTGGTGGAGGCGTCGAGTGGGGAGAAGGTCCGGCTGCAGCGATTCGGCGCGAGGCCTTGGAAGAGTTGGGACAGTCGGTGATGGTGGACGCGTTGTTGCACGTCAGCCAGAAGGCCCACATCAGCTCCTTTGACGAGAACCAACAGGTGTTGGCCATCCACCACCTTGCCCGATTCGATGGGCCTGTGCGCTTTGAGGACGACGGCATGTTGGAAGATGTGTTTGGCAAAGGCGTGCCCATGATGGACCAAAAACTTGGTTGGCGCGACGTTCACACGCTCCAACCGCAAGACTTTCACTTCGCCTCCGACCGAGAAGCGTGGGAGGCGTGGCAGAAGAGCCAGGCCGCGGGGTGACGCTTCCTGCCGGAGTCGTATTCAACCCAACAGGCCCCAGCGCTGTTCCACGCAATCGTCGATGCGCCTGCACAGCTGCTCTGGGGTGAACGTCCGCCATCCGAGTTCGTTCAATTCACCGCCCAACACGAAGTAAGAATCGAGGTCGATGTCTTGCATGTCCGCCAAGACGTGTTCGCGAAAATTCAGCAACGCAATCCATCCGTCGTCTTCCACGAGTTCGTCGAACCATTCCTCGTAGTACGCGTCGTCGCTGTGGTGGAAATTGAGCACGTTCTCGCCGATCAGCACAAACTTGGTCACGCCACCTGCCATCAACGGGTCAATGACTACTCGCTTCAGCAACATGATGTCGTTGAACAAACAATCGTTCCACTCGCCGATGAATTCCAGGATGGCGTATCCCTCGTCGTAATCCGCGTAGAGGACCTTAGTGTAGAGCGTTTGGCTCCCAAATTCATCCCATTGGGGGTGGATGAAGTGGTTGTAGACTTTGAGGTGGTAGGCAAACTCGTTGTACACCCGGTCGTAAAATGGACTTTGGGGATCTTGGCTGGCCACGTAGTGGTTGCGCCAGGCGTAGTAGGGTTCTAGAGCGTGCATAGGTCAGTCCTTGTGGGCCTCCACAGCGGCGCGCACGCTGCCGTGGGACAACAAAAGCGCTTCAGCTTCCTCCATGTTCAACCCCGTAGTATCGGCGACCATTCTGGAGCCACGTTCCACCAACTTGGCGTTGGACAGTTGCATGTCCACCATGCGGTTGCCTTGCACGTGACCGAGTCGAACCATTGCGGCGGTCGTGAGCCTGTTGAGGAGAAGTTTGGTGGCCGTTCCCGCCTTCATACGGGTCGACCCCGTCAAGAATTCCGGGCCTGTGACTGCTACAACCGGATGGTCGCACGATTGGACAATAGGGCTGTCGGGGTTGCACGTGACGCATCCTGTCAGCAAGCCATGCGCCCGTGCTTGGTTCAGCGCACCGACCACGTAGGGGGTTCGTCCACTTGCGGCGATGCCGACCACGGTGTCGTGTTCGGTCAGGTTGTGCGATTCCAAGTCTTGCCAACCCTGTGCTTCGTCGTCTTCGGCCCCTTCCACCGCCCGGCGGATGGCGGTGTCGCCTCCCGCCATGATGGCCACCACCACGCCATGGGGCACCCCGAAGGTGGGCGGACATTCGCTTGCGTCGACCACCCCTAGGCGGCCGCTGGTGCCTGCCCCCAAGTAGAACAGCCGTCCTCCCTGAGCGATGCGTAGGACCAAGGCTTCGACCAATCTCGCCAGCGCAGGCAGGGCCGCTTCCACGGCCGGTTGGACCTCGTGGTCCACTTGGTGCATGGCGCCCAAGAGTTCATGAACGTCCATGTTGTGGAGGTCGTCGAACGCACCAGGTTGTTCTGTGGGGGGCAGCGTGTTGGAGTCTGAAGCCATGGTCGGGGTCTCCCTCAAAAGTACAGTGAAGCGTCAAGGTCAAACCCCCGCCTCAGACCAAATTTCCCAGGCCCTTTCAGCCTGCAGTCTAAGCATGTCTTGGCCGTTGAGCACGACCGCGCCTTGCGCGTGGGCCTCGCGAAGCAGGCGAGTTTCCGGGGGGGAATACACCAAGTCCACCACGAGGTGTCCCGCGCCCAAATTGGTCGTGGGGAAGGCCACCATGCCCTCGGTGTTGGGGGACATGCCCACGGGGGTGCAATGCACCACCAACAGGTGGTGCTGAATCAACGCAGGATTGAGTTCGTCGTAGCCGATCACGGGCACGCCTGCGTGCAGTTTGCCTTCCGAGCTGCGGCCCGATCGGGAGACCGCAGCAGCCTCAATGCCCACGTTGCGCAGTGCCCAAATGACCGCAGCTGCGCTTCCACCGGTGCCCAGCACCAACGCCCGCTCGTGGGTGTTTTTCAAAAAGGGTTGAATGGAGCGCCTGAACCCCCAGGCGTCGGTGTTGTGCCCCACCCATCCCTCGGGCGTGCGCACCAACGTGTTGACGGCGCCGATTTGCTCGGCCTCGGCCCCCAAGTTTTGGAGGTACGACATCACGGCAGACTTGTGGGGAACGGTCACATTCAGCCCCACCACGTCGGGGTTGGCCTGGGACCAGGCCGGGAATGAGGAGATGTCGGGAAGGTCAAACGCCTCGTAGGTGAGGTCGTCTCGTCCAAGACGTTCAAAGCGCGCGGCGAACAAGGAGGGGCTTTGGGAATGGCCGACAGGGTGACCGATCAGTCCAAGTCGCTTGACACCTGCCACGGTCAGGAAGCCTGCTTGTTCACCTCGCCCCAACGGTGAATCCCCCACACTACAGCCGCCCCAAGGCACATCCATGCCGCAGCCGCCCACACGTCCCCGGGCGCTGGAGAGACGTTGACCAAGAGCCATTCCACGCGGCCGTCGCTGTGGGTGTACAACGGGCGGACGCCTTCTTTCCAAGGCCACAACGCTTGAAGGGAGCCGACCAAAAACCCGGTGAGGGTGGCGAGGGCGGGCCGTCTGTGGGTGGCGAGCAACCATTTCAACCCCCTGCTGAAGGCGAGGAGTCCCAGCACTGCGCCGACGCCAAAAGCCGCAATTTTGGCCACGTCCAAGCTCTTGATGGCCGACAGCACCGGCGCGTAGGCTCCGAGGATGAGCAACAAGAAGCTCCCTGAAATCCCTGGAAGCAACATGGCGCAGATGGCGAGCATGCCAGAGCCCATGAGCCACAACGCGGAAGTGGATTGCACCAAAGGAGGGAGGGACGTGACAAACCCGGCCACAGCACACCCTACGGCGGCCCACACCCAAGCTTGTGCGTTCCAGGGGGACAAATGGCGCCCGACCAAGGGGACGGAGGCGGCCACGAGCCCTGTGAAAAATGCACGGAGCATGATGGGTTGGTGTTCCAGCAACCAGTGAAGGGGTGCGGCCAAAGTGACCACAGCGGTCAGGATGCCCACGCCAAGGGCCAGCAGGAATGGGCCGTTGATGGCCTTCCAGGCCAATTTGAACTCCCCACGTAGGACGCAGGCGAGCCCTTCGCCGCTGAGTGCCGAGAGGCTGTTTAGGAGTGGGTCGTAAATGCCTGCGATGAACGCGATGGTGCCTCCGCTGACGCCTGGGACGAGGTCGGCCATGCCCATGGCAAATCCTTTCAATGCGATTTGCCCGTGTTGGTTCATGCCACGTCCATGTCAGGGGCAAACGTCGCTGCCCAGGCTTTGATGCCGCCCTCCAGGTTGTGCACGTTGTCCATCCCAAGTTGGGTGGTGAGTGCCTGCGTGACGGCAGCCGACCGTGCGCCGGAACGGCAGTGGATCACCAGAGGGTGTTCCTTGGGCAGGTGCTCGACGTGGGTTGGGATGTCCGCCATCGGGATGTGCTTGCCATCGATGTGACTCACCTCCCGCTCGTACGGTTCACGAATGTCAATCAAGGTGTGCTCGACGTTGTCTTGGCGCCAAGTGTGCAATTGTTCAACCGAGATGGATTTCATGTCCGCGAAGGTAGCGGTTCAATCGTCCTCGACTTCGGCGTTTTCCGGAATTTGGCGCACCCCTTCCGCCATCTCCGCAGGGAGGTGGTTGAAGAACGTGTCGCCGCGCAATCCTAGGCGCAGGCACTCTAAGGGGATGACGTCGTGTGGCCCGATGTTGCCCAAATTCACGTTGGCCCCAAATTGCTTGAGGAACCACACTTGCTGGGGCTTCTTGGGGGCTTCCCAAAGGATGTCTTCCAGCTGCACTTTGGCCAAAATACGACGCACCAAGGCGGTGTGGGCGGTGCCGTTGGGACGGTAGATGCCCACGTTGCCGCTCTCGCGAGCCTCGGCAATGACCTTCCAACTGCCCGCAGCCAGCTCTTGTTCCATCATCGAAGTCCACTTGTTGGGACTGATGAGGATGCCGGCTTCCTTGGACCCCACCTCGCTCAACACGCGGTAGTTCTTGGCCAAGCGGCTGATCATTTCGCACTTCACGTGCTCGTCAATGACCATGGAACCGTCGCTCACTTCCACCGTTTCCAACCCAAGGTCGTCCACAAAGCGCAAGAAGTCGTCCAGTTGGTTCCGGACGAAAAAGGCTTCGAACAGCGTTCCGCCCGGGTAGACCATCAGTCCAGCTTCGTGGTAGAGTTTGATCTTCTCCTTGACGTTGGGGGTGGCGATGGAGGTGCCAAACCCGAGCTTGAGCAAGTCGACTTTGTCGGCGTTGACATCAAGAAAATCATCCGCCTGGCGGAGGCTCAGGCCTTTGTCCATGACCATGGTCAAGCCCGATTCGCGGGGCTTCGCGGGGCGCTCCGGGAGATGTGTAAGGTTGTGGTTCATTGTTCAGGGTTTCATGCGCGTGTAGCGGCTGGCCACGCGCGGGTCGTCAAGCAAACCGGGGTAGGTTTCCAACAACCGGTTCATGCCGTCAAAGTCTGCGAGGAGCAAATGGTCGAGCAAGCGCAAGGCCTCTCCATCCATCCGCAACGCGAACAGGCTGACGAATTGTTTGTACCCCAGCACTGTGGAGGTGGGTGGGACGTGCTCGAAGGCATTGTCGAGCAAAATCAGTGCTTGTTCATGTGCCTCGAGGGCTTGCATGTTGTCCACGCGCTCCTCCCACGCTTCCACGTGTTTGGGGTTGCGCTCCAAAAGCTGCACCAGGCAGGTGTCTGCTTCTTCATGGCGTTCCATCTTCTTCAAAACGGTGGCCATCATCAGCAAGGTGTCTTCGTGGTGAGGGTTCTGCAGCAGGGCTGTGGCCATGTGTTTCAAAGCCCCTTCCTGGTTCCCTTTCAAGTCTTCCAGCACCCCTAGCCCCACATGGGCCTCCAAGAAGTGCGGATCAAGCTCCAAACATTGGTGGTAGTACTCCGCAGCCTCGTCGAGGCTTCCCATGTGCTCCAAGCATTCGCCCATGTAGCACAGCGTGCTGGGCTGGGGGGCGTCCACTTCGAGGGACTCACGGTGCACTTCCAAGGCGTCGCCGTACTTCTCCATGGCCGTCAAGGCTTCCGCTTTTTGGTGGTAAGCCGGCGCGAAAGCCCCTTCAATGGCGATGGCGAAGTCGTACGCTTCCACCGCCTCCTTCAACTTTCCGAGGCGCTGGTGGGCGTTGCCGAGATTGTACCAAGCTGCGAAGCTGTAGGGGTGGTCGTCCAAGTAACGCAGGTAGAAATCCGCAGCTTCTTGGATGCGCCCTTCTTTGTCGTAGCAGAAGGCCAACTCGTACAGCGCGGTTTCGTTGCTTGGGTCGGCTTCCAAGGCGTCGTGGAGGATTCGGATGGCATGCTTCCACTCGCCGAGGTTTTCGTGCTCCAAGGCCACGTCGATGTAAACATCCCGTTTGAGTTCAGCGTCTGCAAACGTCAACACGGCATTGAAATGCTGCAAGGCCAACTTGTGCTCGTGCATCTGGCTGTAGATGTTCGCAAGTGTCAAGTGGATTTCCTCGTTGTGGGGTTCAAACGACAACAAGTTTTTCAGCCGTGGAATCGCTTGAATGTGCTTTCCTGTGCTGGCTAAGATTTGGGCCTCCCGAAGCTGGAGCGAAATGCTTTCTGGGTACAAGCCGATGGCGTGATGGTGCACTTGTTGGGCTTTTCTCACTGAGCCTTTCTCCAAGAAGTGCTCAATCAGCCACTCCAATTCATCGTGGTCGAAAAACTTCGATTCGCCCGCTTTCATCATGGCTTCAAAGGCCTTGACCAGCGCGTGAAGCTGCTCTTCTTCTTGGTGTCGACGTCCCTCGTCTTGCATGCCTTTCTAAAGTACGTGGCAAATGTCGGAAGAATCCTTCATAGTGGGTGGGCTTTTGAACATGGACCCTGGAAAAATGAACAGGAGCGCCGCGCGGCGATGGGTTACCTTGCGGCCATGTTGATTGCGTCGATTTCAGGCATTCGTGGCACGGTCGGAGGCCAGGCAGGAGAGGGGTTGAGCCCTTCAGATGTGGTTCAATTTGCAAGCGGATACGGCGCTTGGATTCTTCAAAAGCACAACGCACCCAATCGCAAGCCTGTTGTGGTGGTGGGGCGCGACGCCCGCATCAGTGGGCCTTGGGTGCGAGACATTGTGTGTGGCACCTTGAACGCCCAGGGCATCGACGTGGTCGATTTGGGGTTGAGCACCACCCCAACGGTGGAGTTGGCCGTGCCGGGATTGAACGCGGATGGGGGGTTGATTTTGACAGCGTCCCACAACCCCAAGCAGTGGAACGCGCTGAAGTTGCTCAACGAGCGCGGTGAATTCTTGTCCAAGGATGCGGGGGAAGGCGTGTTGGCCTTGGCCAATTCGACCCTGACGTTTGCCGACGTGGAAGACACAGGGACGACCACCCACGACGACTCTTGGTTGCAAAAGCATGTGGACCACGTGTTGGACTTGGAACTTGTCGACCCTGACGCCATCCGGTCCGCTGGATTGAAGGTGGCTGTGGATGCGGTGAATTCGTCAGGCGGTCTGGCGGTACCCCTTCTACTGAAGGCGCTCAATGTGGAGGTGGTGCCTGTGCATTGCGACCCCACGGGGCACTTTGCCCACAACCCAGAGCCCCTGCCCAAACACCTGGTCGATTTGACAGATGCGGTCACTGCACAATCGTGCGACTTGGGCATCAGCGTGGATCCGGATGTAGACAGGTTGTGCTTTGTGAGCGAGGACGGGAGCTTTTTCGGGGAAGAATACACCCTCGT
>MDTB01068384.1_pt1 | contig 13137 bp, 11 predicted proteins | sample 811161 | NCBI WGS metagenome assembly MDTB01 (sample SAMN05326650, study PRJNA326480) | marine metagenome | isolation source: seawater | place: Mediterranean Sea | collected 2009 | reverse complement strand
CTTTTTTAGTGTCTTAATTATATTTTCTATAATTTTTTTCTCTGAATAACCTACATTTAATACAAATTTATTAGGTCTAATTCTTTTTTTTTGTCTAGTACCAATATTTATACTGTATGTATTTAAATGAGGTGCCTCAATAATTCCCGAACTAGAATTTCCAATAATAAATTTGCAGAACTTGAGTAATTGGAGATAATACTCAAAACGGATAGATCTTAAAATTCTAAAATTTTTATTTTTTTTTTGTTTTATTATTGTTTTATAGATAATGTCAGATCCTAAATCATTATTTGGAAGAATAATTACGTAATTAAATTTTGATTTAACAATAGCATTAATTATACTTTTTATTTGCCTCTGAATTTCTTTAATCTCACTAAATACAGGATGGAATATCATAATTGCAAAATTATTAAAATTTATTGAATACTTTTGTTTCACTTCAGCAAGTGAAGGTAAATTTTTTGATAAAGCTATATCAAGGTCTGGGGACCCTATTATTGAAATATCTCTCTCACTTTCCCCCATTTGAATCAATCTATTTTTCGATAATTTATTTGATACAAAATGGTGGTTTGCAAGTTTCGATACAGAGTGTCTAATAGATTCGTCAATAGTTCCTGACAACTCACCTCCTTCAATGTGTCCTATTTTATAATTATTTAAAGCACAGCTCACTGCGCATGCCAACGTTTCAATTCTGTCACCATGAAGTATTACTAAATCAGGTTGAATTTTTTTAGTAAATTTAATGAATAATTCATAAGTATTTAAAAAAATCTCATTAAGATTTGAATTATTTTTTTGATTTTTATAAATTGACAAGTTTTTAATATTATCTTTTTTTAGTTCTTTCCAGGTTTCTCCATATTTTTTTAATGTATGCATACCTGTAATAAAAATATAAGATTTAAAATTATTATTTTTTTGAATAGTTTTAATTAAATTTTTTTGTTTTCCATAATCTGCTCTTGTAGCGCTTACAAAAACTAGTTTCTTAACAGACATGTTTTTTTTTTAATTGAGTTAATTTTGGAATATCAATTTTTGCTTTTTTGCCAATCAGTTTATTAAAGTCTTTAGGTTTAAAGTCACCACCAATAGGTCTCATTGGAAAAATATTATCATCACTAAATAATTCTCCTTTTTTAATATTTTTTAAAGTGGAAACTGATGAAAAAGCAAAATTGATTGTCATATTTTCAGAATTAACCGGTTTCTTATTTATATTTCCCAAAGATTGAAAAACATTTTTTGATAAGTTTATTAAATTGTTTAATTCCTTAGGTGTTATAGAGGATGTTATATCTGGCCCCTTTCTTTTTTTTGTGTCAGTAAAATGTTTTTCTATTACGTTTGCACCCAGGGATATTGCAGCTAAACTCACCTCTATACCTGGTGTATGATCAGAATAACCAAGAATAATATTTTTAAAATTTTTTTTAATTGATTTTAATGCATTAAGATTCACATCTTTATATTGCAATGGATATACATTAGTACAATGAAGCAAGACCAATGGTTTTTTAAATTTTGTTAGATAATTTACTGATTGCTTTATAGAGTCACAAGTGTTCATACCCGTACTCATTATTACCGGTTTTTTAAATTTTGAAATATAATTGACAAACGGATAATTATTACATTCCCCCGAACCAATTTTGATTATATCAACATTATTTTTTATTATTCTTTTTACAGCTAGCCTAGAAAACGGAGTGGCTACAAGTATTTTATTTTTTTGTAAAATATATTTAGATAAAATTTTTTCTTCGTTTTCTGATAAAATAGATGATTTTATAACATCATAAATATTTCTTTTATCATTGCCGGGTGAAATTTTTTTGGCTTCTATTGACATTTCATCTTCCAAACAATGAGATTGGTATTTTATAGCTTCAACACCTGAGTCGATTGCTTTGTCACATAAATCAATTGCTAATTCTAAAGATCCAAAGTGGTTTATTCCTAGCTCAGCAATTACTAGAGGTATTTCGTTAAAACCTATTCTTCTTTTTTTAATTATAAAACTTTGCATTTTTTTAATTTATAAGAATTTTGATATATATACTCATATAAAACATTTTATCATTTAAAAAAAAATGAAATTTCTCTAATAAGTAATTTTTCAATTTTTCATAGTTCTTTATCAACAATTTATCTTGAATTTTTTTGAAAAGATAAATAAGAACATTTATAAAATCCTTAAAAGAATATACAAATATTCTTATAGTAAAATATTATGAAAATACTTATTACCGGTGGCATGGGATATGTTGGAACACCCCTTACACAATATTTATTAAGTAAAGGATATAAAGTCAGTGTTATAGACAAATTATTATTTAATAACGGACAATTAAATGTTGTAAAAAGTAAAAAACTTAAATTTTATAAATTTGATATCTTAAACAAACAAAAACTTACTTCTTTTTTTAAAAAAAATGAATTTGATACAATTATACATTTGGCTGCGATTGTTGGCGATCCTGCATCAAAAATAAATAAAAAACTGACTATAGACACTAATCTTAAAGCTTCAAAAATAATCTATAATTTAGCAAAAAAAAAAAATATTAAAAAATTTATATTTTTTTCAACTTGTAGTAACTATGGTTTAAGTAAAAACTTAAAACTTCTCAAGGAGACAGATAAACTCAAGCCACTATCACTATATTCAAAAACAAAAGTAGATTTTGAAAAGTTTTTATTAAGTGATAAATCCAAAACCCAAAGAATAATTTTAAGAATATCAACACTTTATGGAATTTCACCGAGAATGAGATTTGATCTGACTATAAATGAATTTGCTAAAAAAATTTTTTCAAGTGAAAACTTTGATATATATCATGCAGATACATGGAGGCCTTATTTAAATTTAAAAGATTTGAACTTAATTGTTGGTAAAATTTTATCTAAAAAAAACTTAGTCAAAGAAAAATATGTTTTCAATACTGGATATAGTGAAGAAAATTATACAAAAAGAGATATAATTAATCAGATTTCTAAAATTTTTCAAAAAAAAAAACAAAATTTTAAATTTGTAGATAATGATCATTTTGATAAAAGAAATTATAAAGTTAATTTTTCTAAAATTAAATTGCTTGGTGTAAAGAAAACTATCAGTATTAGAGCAGGAATTAGAGAAATATTAAACTATCTTGATAAAAATAAAAAAATAAACTTTAAAAATAAGGTTTTTTATAATCATAAATGAATAATATATTTCTTCATGAACCATTTTTTTTTTCAGATGAAATCAAAAATCTTTCTAAATGCATAAATACTGGCTGGGTATCTACTGGTGGAAAATTTGTTAAAGAATTTGAAAATCATTTAACTAGCTATACAAATTCAAAATATGCTGTTGCTCTAAATTCTGGCACTAGCGCATTAGATCTTGCGCTTAAATCAGTTTTAGTCGAAAAAAAAAATGAAATTATTGTACCAACTATTACATTTATAGCCCCAGTAAATACAATCTTGTATAATGATTGTTCCCCTGTATTTATGGATGTTGATCGTTATGGAAATTTAGATGCCTTAAAGTTAAAAAATTTTTTAAACAAAGAAACCTATTCAAAAAACAATTTTACTTACAATAAAAAAACTCAAAAAAAAATAAGCGCTATAATTGTAGTTCACGTTTTTGGTAATATTTCAAATATAGTTGATATTGTTAAAATTTGTAAAAAAAAAAATATAAGAGTTATAGAAGATGCATCTGAAAGTTTAGGTTCATTTTTAAAAAAGGGTGATAATTTTAAGCATTCAGGTACATTTGGTGACATCGGATGTATTTCTTTCAATGCTAATAAAATAATAACCACTGGTTCTGGTGGGGCAATTGTCACAGATAAAAAAAAAATTTTTCAAAAAATACAGTATTTATCAACTCAAGCAAAAGATGATGCAATAAATTTTGTTCATAATGATATTGGTTACAACATGAAGCTTAACAATCTTTCTGCAGCCATTGGTGTATCTCAAATTAAAGTATTAAATAAAATTTTGCACAGAAAACAAAAAATTCATAATTATTATAAGAAACACATTGATAAAATTGAAAATTTTGAAGTCATAAGTCCATCAAAGAATGTTAAGTCTAACAATTGGATTAATTTACTCAGATTAAAAAATATAAAAACTCCTAAATATAAAGATATTATTATCAAATTTTTTTTTAAAGAGAATGTTCAGGTAAGACCTATTTGGTATCCTAATCATTTACAAAAAAAAATGATAAAATATCAGAGATTTAAACTTAAAAACTTTAAAACATTCTTTGACTCTGTAATTTGTTTACCAAGTGGTTTTGATATAAAGAAAAAAGAGCAAGATAAAGTTATTGATATCTTGCAAAAATTTAAAAAAAAAAATTTTTAATTCCATTTTTAATATGAATATTGCATCAATAATATTATTTTATAAAAAGATTAATTTTTATTTGAAATTTCTAATTAAATCAAAATATCATTTTAACAAACCTAAAAAAAAAAAAATTTTGATTTTTGATGGAAATGGCGCTTTTACTCATTATTATAAAAGTTTTGTAAAGAAAGCAGAAATATTATTTATAAGAGGTGAAAAAGTAAATCTATATATATTGTTTATACTTATATTCAAATTCAAGAAAATATCTATTAATTCTTATATAAATGAATACATAAATCTAGTAAAACCAAAATATATATTCCACAATTCATTTAATATTAGATTTTTTGAAATTGATGAAAAGAACTTTAATTTTTCATTTAAAAAAGTTTTCACGCAAAGTGAGATGAAAAATAAATTTGCTTTTAATGAATTTATTCAAAATAAAAAAAATCTTTCATGTAATTATATTTTTGTTTGGAATAATGGAATGAAAAAATTACTTTCAAAATATATAAGTGGAACATATTTTTTAACTGGCTCAATTATTAATAACAATGGACCTATAATTAATAAAAGAAAATTAAAAAAAAAATTAGTTTTAGTTTCTCAATATAGGCCTTTTAAAAAAATAAAAAAAAATGATACTATTGATACATTAAGAGTTTGGCGGCATGGTTTTAAATATTCATGGATACAATTTCATAAGGCTAATGTTGATGTTGCAGTTTTGCTTAAAAAATTTTGTATAAAAAATAATATTGAATTTAATATAATTGGTACAAGATTGGAAAATAAAGAAGGTGAAAAGAAATTTTTTAAAAAATATTTACAAGATAGTGGTTGGAAATATCTAGAAAATGATGATGAAAAGAAAGATTTGAAAAAAGGTATTCATTTAACTTCTGATTCAAAATATATTGTGACTATAGACTCAACTTTGGGCTATGAGTGTTTATCTCGAGGACAAAGAGTATGTTTTTTTTCAATAAGATCAAAATATACTGGGCCAAATTTTATATCTTTTGGCTGGCCATTAAATTTGAAAAATGAAGGACCTTGTTGGACGTCAAGAAATTCTAAAAAGGACTTTAATAGACTTATGAATACATTGGTATTTAAGAAAGAAAAATTTTGGATTAAAATTAGAAAAAATGTTCTAAACGATTTAATATGTTATGATCAAGGAAACAAAATATTTAAAAAATTTTTATTAAATAATTCAATATTAAAATAGTTTATAAATAAAAATATAGATTTGAAGCTGATAAATATGTCACTAAGTCCAATTTTTAAAAAAAAAATATTACAAATTGGTGGTGAATTTTACACTAATCATTTCTTCAAAAAAAAAAATTACTTGAAAGGAATTAAACAAGGAACTTGGACATTTTCAGGAAGATTTGCTTTAGAGACAATTTTTTTAAACAATAAAGACTTATGTAAAAAAAATATTTATATACCAATATTTAACTGCCCATCTGTTTACAACATTGTTAGGAAGTATTTTAAAAAAATATATTTTTATGACCTAACAAATAATTTTAATCCAAAATTGAGCAATATAAAAAATAATTCTATAGTTCTTAAAGTAAATTATTTTGGATTAAAAAATAATTTTAAAAAAAATTGTTTAATTATTGAAGATTTGTCTCATTCTTTATTAGATTTAAAAAATTTAAAAAAACGAAATATATATTTTATGAGCTTAAGAAAGCTGGGAATATTTAATTTAGGTGGATGGACTAATGTAATACCAAAAAAAAAAAAATATTTTGTAAACAAAGTAAATTTAATGAAAGAATTTAGAAAAAAAAAATTTATGTATTTAAAAAAAAATATTCAAGAAGATATTAAAGAGAAAAAACTCTTAAATGACTTAAAGTATCAAGAAAATAAAATCATAAAAATTAATAATTATATCAGAGAAGACCAAATTCAAGTTATTACAAATAAAAGTTTAATTAAAATTAAATCCATAAGAAAAAGAAATTTTAATTTTTTAATGAAAAATATTAAAATTAAATTTTTAAAATTTAATTTAAATTCTTTAAGTACTCCTATGTTCTTTTTTTTAAAATTCTCAAATAAAAATCAAAGAGATAAGGTAAGAAATAAATTAATAAAAAAAAATATTTTTTGTCCTATTTTCTGGAAAATTAAAAATAAAAACTTAAAAAAATATCCTAATTCTAAAAAATTTTCAGAAAATTTATTACCAATACCAATAGACCATAGAATTGATCTTTATAGATTAAAATATATGACTAGAATTATAAATTCATTATGATTTTAAACTCTATTAAAGACAGAATTGAATGGTTAAAAATTTTCAATAATCTACCATTAGAATTAAGAGATATTTATTACCACCCTGATTATGTTAGTTTAAACTGTTTAGATAATAATTCTGAAGGTTGTTTATTTTATATAAACAAGGGTTCAACCTTTTGGATAAAACCTTTCATTAAAAAATCAATACCAGACTTATTAGGAAAAAAAATTAAAAATTACTTTGATCTTGAAACCCCATATGGGTATGGTGGTCCTATATCAAATACTTCAAATTTAAAATTTATTAAATTTAGTAACTCACAGTTTTTGGAATGGGCTAAATCTGAAAATATAGTTGCAGAGTTCATACGCTTTCATCCAATTCTAAATTCTCATAAATTTATAGATAATAAATTTGATATTATTGAGGATAGAATTACCTGTAATATTAAAATCGAAGATATTGATAATAACTTAAATCCTTTTAGGTCAAAAGTTAAAAATATGATTAGAAAAGCTATGCAAAATACAGTTGGAAAAATTTCCCTGGATTACTTGGACTATGAGATATTTGTTAAATTATACTTAAAATCAATGGTGGAAAAAAAAGCTAAAAATGAAGTTTTTTTTTCAAAAAAATATTTTAAGGATTTATATGATCTAGTAAAAGCCACAGGATTTATATCGATTATAAAAAAAAAAGAAAATAACGATATTCTTGCAGCAGGCATATTTTTATATGATAAGCAATTTTCTCATTATCATTTATCAGCTTCAAGTAATTCTTTGTATCAAGGTATAAGTAATTTGTTAATTTACAATGCATCTTCTTATTTAAAAAAATTAAAAATAAAATTACTTCATCTAGGTGGTGGAAATACAAATTTAAAAGATGATAATTTATTTAAGTTTAAAAAATCTATGTCAACTGACTCACAGAAATTTTATATTGGAAAGAGAATTTATGACCTAGATTTATATACACAACTAAAGGAGTCGTGGAAAATTAAGTATCCTTACAACTATAGTAAAAATCATAAAAAATTATTGTGTTATCATGATATTAATTAATTAAGTTAAAAATGAAAAAAGTATTTATAGTCTCTACTGCAAGATCCGAATTAGGTTTATTAAAAAACATAATATTCGAACTTAGTAAAAAAAAAAAATACAAAATATCTGTATTAATTTCAGGCACACATCTATCAAAAAGGTATGGTTATACAATAAATGAATTAGATAATTTTAGTTCCAAAAATATTATAAGATTTAAAATTCCTATTGGAATTTCGTCAAATGAAAATAGTGTCAAATTTAGTTTAAGTTTAATGAAATATTTATCAGAGTTGATAAAAGATAAAAAACCAAGCACTGTAATTGTATTTGGAGATAGATTCGAAGTTCTAGCTACATCTTATGTAAGTTACTTATACAAAATACCAATAGTACACATAGGTGGTGGTGAAATTACTTCAGGCTCTAGAGATGAGTCGATTCGCCATGCTATATCTAAATTGGCAGATTATCATTTTGTAACACATAACATACATAAAAGAAGATTGGTTCAACTTGGAGAAAAAAAAAAAAATATTTTTGTTATTGGAAGTCCAGGAGTTGAAAACGCAAAAAAAATTAAAATTATAAATAAAAAAAAATTAGAAAAGAAATTTAATTTTAAATTTTTTAAAAAAAATATTTTGATAAGTTATTATCCTGTCTCCTCAAGTAATAAAAAAGGAATATACGAAATTAAGCAATTATTAAAATCTCTAAAAAGTTTTATAAATGTAAGACTTATTTTTACTTTACCTGCATTTGAAATTGGATCAGATTTAGTAAAAAGAGAAATTAAAAGATTTGTAAAAACCTACGATAACGCAATTATGTTTAAATCTCTAGGAACACAAAACTATATATCTTTTTTAAAATATTCTAATGTAATTTTGGGAAATTCTTCAAGTGCCTTAATAGAGGCACCTGAAATGGGAACAAATATAATAAATATTGGTGAAAGACAAAAAAATCGAATAAGACCCAAAGGTGTCTTAGATGTTCCATGTGAAAATATTAAAATAAAAAATGCTATAGATAAATCATTAAAGAAAAAAATAAAATTTCAGAGTATTTACCCAAATATTGAAACAAGCAAAAAATTTTCAAAAATCTTTTTTGAATTAAACTTAAAAAATGAATTATTCAAGAAATTCTATGATTTAGATTTTAATAAAAAATAAATGGAGTATAGTTTAATTGATAATAAATATAAATGAGTAAAACAATCATTATTGCAGAGGCAGGAGCTAATCATAATGGATCAATTAAGTTAGCAAAAAAACTGATTGATGTTGCAAGTATGTGTGGGGCTGATTATGTGAAATTTCAAACTTTTATATCAAACTTAGTATACTCTGAAACCACCCCAAAAGCTCCATATCAAAGGAAAAATACCCCAAAAAATTTGACTGCTATACAAGTTGCAAAAAAATTAGAATTAACTGAGAAAGATCATTTAAGTTTAGTCAAGTACTGTAAAAAGAGAAAAATCGGATATCTAACTACTTTTCATGATTTAAAAAGTTTAAAAAGTTACAGTAAGTTTAAACTTGATTATATTAAAATAGCATCAGGTGATATTAATAATTTACCTTATCTTGAAGAGGTATCTAAAATTAAAAAAAAAATTATATTATCAACTGGTTTGTCAACTATGTTAGAAATTACAAAAGCAATTAAAATTCTTACAAAAAAAAAAATAAAAAAAAAAGATTTAGTTGTTTTACATTGCAATTCTGCATATCCATCACCACTAAAAGATATAAATTTGAACGCGATAAGTACAATTAAAAAAAAATTAGGAGTTTCAGTTGGTTATTCAGACCACACACTAGGATATGAGGTTTCCCTTGCTGCATGTGCTATAGGAGCTTGCCTGATAGAAAAACATTTTACTTTAAATAAAAAACTTAGTGGTCCAGATCACAAAGCCAGCTTAAGTCCACGAGAATTATCAAAATTAGTAAAATATATAAGAAATATAGATATTGCAAAAGGCTATTTTGAAAAAAAACCTTCTCCTAGTGAATTAAAAAATAAATTTGTTGTTAGAAAATCTATAGTTGCCAACAAAAAAATTAATAAAGGAGAAATTTTCACAAGAGATAATATTTTTGTTAAAAGACCAGCTGCTGGGAAATCTCCAATGAAGTTCAATAATATTTTAGGAAAAAAATCTAAAAAAAATTATGAAGTAGATGACTTAATATAATGTTTGTAAAAAACTTAAAATCAAGTTTAGTTCTTAATAAAGATACAATAAAAAAATGTATTTTATTATTAGTCAGATCGGGTCATCAAATTATCTTTGTAACAAATATTAAGAAACAACTTCTGGGATCGATTACAGATGGCGATATAAGAAGAGCCCTTTTAAATAAAAATACTGTGGATGATAAAATACAAAATATTTTTAATAAAAACCCGTTTAAATGTAGTGATTCAACTACTTATGATGAAGCAGAAAAAATTATGTTAATAAATAATATAAATCATCTTCCAGTTGTAAATAAAAAAAATGTTATGCAAGGATTTTTTAAACTTTCTAAAAATAAAAATTTTAGTTACAAAAATTGTGATTTTATAATAATGGCTGGAGGGAAGGGCAAAAGACTAAGACCATTGACATTGAAGAGTCCAAAACCAATGTTAAAAATTAATGGAGTACCTATTTTGGAGACTATTATTTATAAAGCAAAAGATTTTGGGTTTAGTGATTTTTATATTTCAATTAATTACCTTGGGAATGTAATAAGGAAATATTTTAAAGGAGGAGAAAAACTTAACTGTAGTATAAAATATATAGATGAAAAAAAACCTCAAGGTACAATTGGCTCTATTGGAAATATTAAAAAAAAACTAAATCATAAAAACCTAATTGTTGTTAATGGTGACGTTGTCTCAGATATAAATTATGAAAGTTTGTTAAAATTTCATAATAACAATAATGCAGATGCAACTATGGCAGTGTATCCGTATAAAATGCAAAATCCATACGGTGAGGTAGTAATTAGAGATCAAAACATAATTAAAATAAATGAAAAACCTGTTTCAGTCTCATATGTCAACAGTGGAGTATATGTGTTTAAAAATAAAATTTTAAAATTTATAGAAAAAAATCGATATATGGATGCGATTGATTTATTTAATTTATTAAAAAAAAAGAAAAGAAAAACCATTGCCTTTGCAATTCATGAAAATTGGGTAGATGTTGGTTTGAAAAATGAATATTTAAAATTAAAAAATAAAAAATAAATTGCAAAGTTTAATCATTATTACTGCACGTAAAAATTCAAGAAGAATTAAAAATAAGAATTTAATTTATCTTGGTAAAAAAAAACTAGTTGAATATAGTCTAAATTTTGCTTTAAAAGTATCTAGTCCAAGAAATATTTTTGTATCCACTGATTCTGTTGAAATTAAAAAGATTGCCCAAAGTTATGGGGTAATATGCCCAAATTTAAGGCCAAAATATTTATCTAAATCAAACTCTGGTTCTGCAGATGTTTGCATTCATGCTATAAATGAATTTGAAAAACTAACTAAAAACTTAGTAAATTATATTGTTTTATTACAACCAACTTCCCCATTTCGATCAATAAATTTATTCAATAAAACAAAAAATATTTTTTTAAAAAATATGTACCCAACATATTCTGTCTCAAAATTAACAAGCAGAAATTTTATTTTTTCAGAGAAAAACAAAATTTTTTTTTTAAAAAATAGAAAAAATTTTTTTGAAATAAATGGAAACCTATATTTCATAAGTAAAAAAGATCTTAAGCAAAAAAAATCATTTACTGAATATAAAAATTTTAATGTTTCAGTATTTAAAAATAATAAATATTCAATAGATATAGATACAATTTATGATCTCGAAAAAGCCAAGAAATTCCTATAAAAAAAAAGTTATTTTTTTAACTACCAATATCTTTACAAAAAGAGATTATGAAAGATATGGAATTTTTTATTTGAATAAACATTTTAATGTAAAAATTTTTACTTTAAATAAACTATATTTAAAAAGTAAATATACATTTTTTTTCAATAATTATTCAAAATTAAAAGAAAAAATAAAAAGTGAAAAAGCTAATTATATAATTGATTTAATGTATCCAACATTTAAAAGTTTTTTAATAAAGAGATGCTGTAATTCCATTAATACAAAACTTATCAAACTAAGCTTAAGTACTTACCCTATTGAAAAAATTAGTTTTTCTCAAAGATTATTTAATTTATTCAATAAAAAAAAGGCACATGGTGGAAATATATTGGTAAAATTTAAAAACCGTTTAGTAATAAAACTTAATTCAATTGTAAAATACGATTACCATTTTATTGATAGTGAAATAAATCGCCCAAAAAATAAATTTTGTAAAGTAATTAACAATCATAGCCTTGACTATGATATTTTTTTATCAAATAAAGAAAAAAGTCAAAAAAAACTGATTGTTTTTTTAGATAGTAACGTTATATCTCATAACGATTATAAGGTTCATTTTACCAAATCTCCAGTGAATAGAGAAAATTATATAAGAGAAATAAATGAATATTTATCTTATATAGAAAAAATCTTTAAACAAAAAGTTATAATTGCTGCTAATCCAAAATCAAAATTAAAAGAAATAAAAAAAATTTTTAGAGGTAGAAAAGTAGTGATAAATAATAGTTTTAACCTTATTAAAAATGCAAAAATTGTATTTACTCATAAAAGTACAGCAGTTTCATTCGTGACATGTCTTAATAAATCTATAATTTTTTTAACTTCAAATGAATTAAATGAAAGTTGGTATGGAGATCAAATTAAATATCAAGCGAAGCTTCTTGGAAGCAAATTAATTAATATAAGTTCAGCTAAAAAAGAACCTTTTTTTAATAATATGAAAATAAATAAAAAAAAGTATAAAAAATATATTTATAAATATATTAAAATCCCCAAAACTAAAAATAAATATAACTGGGAAATATTTAAAGAACAGCTGGTTTAAAAAATGAAAAATTTAAATTTAGATATAATGAGACCTACTGATTTTCATGATAAAATTCACAAACTAGTTAAAACGGGTCAAGAAAATGTTATTAAAAATAGTGGATGGAAGAAAAATTTAAGATGTCCCGTTTGTTATTCAAGAAAAAAAAAAACATGGCTTAGAAAAATTAATATTGATATCTTCGAATGTATAAATTGTAAGACAGGTTATTCAAGCCTTATTCCAAAAAATTTTTCTGAAATTTATAATATCAATTCAGAAATTGAAGAAAAAATTAAAACTCATAAAAGAAGATCAGGTTATTTTTTAAAAAAATTTGGTGGTGAGAGAATTAAATTTATAAAAAAATTTAAAAAAAACGGAAATCTTTTAGATTTTGGTTGCGGAACAGGAGAATTTGTTAATTTTGCTAAAAAAAGTTTTAATGTAAACGCCTTTGATT
>MDTB01056757.1_pt1 | contig 13137 bp, 15 predicted proteins | sample 811161 | NCBI WGS metagenome assembly MDTB01 (sample SAMN05326650, study PRJNA326480) | marine metagenome | isolation source: seawater | place: Mediterranean Sea | collected 2009 | reverse complement strand
GAATATTTTGTAATTCTTTTATTGTAGGTTGGATGTAACCCGTTTCATCAATTGCTCGTGATTGGATTAACATTTCCTCTCCATTCCATTCGAACGGAATTGTAAAACGAGTAAGGCACTTGTTCAAAACTGGTCCGTGGATTTGTGCAATTTTCCAGTTTTTGCCTCCATCAAATGAAACATCCACTCTCTTAATTTTTCCTCTTCCAGACCAAGATAAGCCTCGTATTTGGTGTAGTCCCTTCGAAAATAATGCCTTTTCTGGACTTGGATTTGTTATGACAGATTTGGCTTCCATCACCCAAGTAAACATCCTTGCTTTCCCAGTCTTCAAAAGGTCAGTATATTTTGAGGTTTCTTCACGTGTCATATACGGCTTGTCGCCAAATTCTATTCTGCGTATCCATTTGATCCACATATTTCCTTCCCAGCCTGGGACTACAAGTCTTGCTGGATAGCCTTGCTCAGGACGCATAGCTTCTCCATTCATTGCCCATGCTATGATGCAATCATCAAGAGCTTTTTCGATAGGAATTGAGCGAGTTAATCCAGCAGAATCGCTACCTTCAGCTAACATCCACTGAGCTGTTGGTTTTAAACCAGTTTCTTTAATCAAATCTGCTATTCTTACACCTGTATACTGAACGTTGTGAATCATACCGAAGGTAAACTGGCAACCATTTAATTGGGCTCCTCGCCACTCCATACCTCCGTTTGCCGCGCATTCCAAAAAATGAAATTTATTTACTTGTGGAAACCGTTTAATATCTTCTAACGAAAAGATCATTTCACGATCTACTAGACCATTAATCATTAAGCGATAATCTTGTGGATTTATTATTGCTACACCGCCATGATGGCGCTCAAAGCATAGACCATTAGGGGTTACAAATCCTTCAAGATTCTGTATTGGAGTAAAATTTACCGAAGACTCTGTAGTTGCGGTTAACCATTCAACATTTCGTCTTATTACATCGTTCTCAAATTCAGATGGCATGCCATACGGTGTCGTATCTACCCCATCTCCCAAATACGTGGTCCAGTCTGGTATGTTTGGCGGTAAATTTTCTGGATTCATGCTTCCTAAAGTTTTTGTGCCAGCGGCACTTACTGCTCCAACAGCAAGTGATCCAGCAAGTACCTTTCTGCGTCCAACTTTAATCGGCAGTCTATTATTTTTTCTCATTAAGTACTCTCGGCTACGATATAAGTATTACGATACCGTGATTTTTTTCGCCATGGTGTACTTGGTCCCGGTATCTTCTGTCCAGACGAACTCAAATGTCCCTGTCTCTTTGGCTTTGTATGGAAAAACTATATATGGGTTGCTAGATATTGAAGGTTCAATATCTACGTTAAATACGAGCGTTCCATTGAAAGTTACCATAAAATTCTCAATTATCTTACGAGGTATAGTTTTCCCATCAGCATCTTTCATTCGTCCACTATGCATAGGGTGCCGAAGCAACGTTTTTATTTCAATAATTTCATTTACTGATGCCGTTTTTGGTACTTTCCCTCTTGGTTTTACCGCCGCCATAAATCTCTCCCTCTAATTAACCGCCGCAACCGCCAATAGTGACTTTAACAGTAGCTTCGGTCATGGCATATTCCCCATTACTAAATCCTGCTAACAAATACACATTTTGAGTTTTTGCCAACCTCATCCTTGTCGTCGCGGCACACGATCCCATATAAGGGGTGAACATAAACTTGGCCACATTTGGGGCCGGATTGCCGTCCGCAAGAATATAAGCTTCTTTGACATAATCATCCGGTGTCATTGGGCTATCAATCTCGAAAGACACTTTAACTTGGTTTCCGTTTTCGGCTATTTCGGGCAGTTCAAAATACATATCTGCAATCGGTGTTTCTTTACCCATTGTAATCTTGCTGATTATGGCGCTCATATTTTCTGTATTTGCTCTACTAATTGTTGGGATTACTACTGCCATCCCAAAAGCGCCCAAGACACTTAAGGATTTACGTCTACTAATAAGCTGCATTCTTTTATTCATTTTAATTATTAAAGGCCCTTTGTTTTTCTTTTAAGGATTTCTCTCACCACATTTTTTCATTCTTCGATCCACTTCTTAATGTATTACATTTATGAAAAGAAAAAAACAATATTTATTCTGAACTAATATTTGAATCAAGTACTATATCTTCAACTAGCCACCAGAACATTTCTGCATCTGAAAATCCCTCTATTCGACCGATCTCGGTTTCATTTTCAAGAAAAATAAATGTTGGCGTACCACTAACAGATTTTATAGTTTTTGAAAACGCTTCCGTTGTATCGGTGATAGAGACTCTAAACAGGGGGAAGCTTTTAGCAATATCCGTTTTAGGATAGACAGGGCCGATTTCTTTTTCCCATGCTTGACAAAATGGGCATGCTGGATCTGTAATCATCAGTAAGCGACTCTCAGCATATATTGTTTGCAAAAAAGCGACATTTGATATCATTGAAGTTAACAAAATTATTCTAAAGTAACCGAGATTTTTTGAAAGTCGGTGCACAAAATAGATATATGAAAGACGATTAAAAGTTAACATATAAAAAAAAAAATTAAATTAGAAGCTCACTATAATCTTTCTAACTTTTTTTCGAAATAGTTTTTTTTTAGACTCTTAAATGTAGTTGTATTTATACTTATCTAGATAGTCCGCAATCTTGGGATTGATAATTTATTTTTTTGTTGTAAACACCGATTATTATATGTTGTCCAGACAAGACCAAGAACTGAAGCAGTTAGGCCTTTACTTGTTTTTACCGAGAAACGTTTTGGAGAATTCACTAAATGCGACATATTTTAAATATTGAGGACTTAAAAAACTTGAGTAAAAAGAGAGTCCCAAGAATGTTTTACGATTACGCTGATTCGGGATCGTGGACCGAGCAAACATACCGAGAAAATCGAGAGGATTTCAGCAAAATTAAATTAAAACAGCGGGTGGGGGTTAATATAGCTCAACGATCTACAAAGACTACTATGCTGGGTTTACCAGTAGCTTTGCCTGTTGCGTTGGCTCCCTGTGGACTGACAGGTATGCAATGCGCTGATGGCGAAATTTTAGCGGCCAGAGCTGCTGAAAAATTCAACGTGCCGTTTACCATGTCTACTTTGTCAATTTGCTCTATTGAAGATGTTGCGGAAAATTCAAATGCACCGTTTTGGTTCCAATTATATGTGATGAAAGACAGAGAATATAAAAAGAGGTTGATAAGAAGAGCAAAAAAAGCAGGCTGCTCGGCCCTTATGTTAACAGTTGATTTGAAGTTAATGGGTCAAAGACACAAGGATATAAGAAATGGGTTGTCGGCACCGCCAAAATTAAATTCCTTATCTACCTTGCTAAATCTATCTCTGAGACCAAAATGGTGTTTTGAAATGTTAAGGACGAAACGCCGGTCATTTAGAAATGTTATTGGTCATGTGAAAGGAGTGTCTGATTTGTCATCGTTGACTGCTTGGGTTGGTGAAGCTTTTGATTTGGAATTTACTTGGGATGATGTTTCTGAAATTAAGGACCTATGGGGTGGTAAATTAATACTAAAGGGAATCTTAGATGAGGAAGATGCTCAGCAAGCTATAAAAAGTGGCGCGGATGCGTTAATAGTTTCGAACCATGGCGGCCGTCAACTAGATAGCGCGTCATCTTCAATTTCTATCTTACCTTCGATCGTTGAATCAGTAAATCAGCAAACGGAAGTGTGGGTAGATGGAGGAATCAGTTCTGGACAAGATGTTTTAAAGGCAATGGCATTGGGAGCAAATGGAACGTTGATAGGAAGACCATATCTTTACGGTTTAGGAGCTTTAGGTGAGGATGGTGTAAAACGTTGTCTGCAAATAATTCAAAAAGAGCTTGATATATCTATGGCTTTGTGTGGCCATGTTAATATTAACGATGTTACAAAAGATATTATTAGATCGATCGCTTTTTAGAAAACTAGCTTTTAATTTTTGCTTGATGCACTATTAAGGGTTTTCTTGTGGATCTTTACTGAGGCACCCTAAGTTCGCAAATTTTTTCTGAGGCCATACTTTAAAACATCTTTTGTCTGATTTTATATTAGCTTGTAAAATAAGTATCCTGCCGATTAGTTTTTTATAACAATTATAAATTAAGCAGATTTTTAGATGTAGGTATAAATGAGACAGAAAACTGCAGTTTCCTTAATTCTATTAGGAGCTTTTTTTATGAGTTTCAATGGATTGTTGATCCGGTTACTAGAAGCGGCTAATGGCTTTCAGATTTTATTTTATCGATCAATATCAATGTCAGTCCTTGTACTGATAGTTATAATACTCAGACGACGAGTAAGTATTAAGAAAATTGTTGAACAAATTGATAGGTGGGATTTACTAATTGGTACTTTTCTAGGTGTAGCGTTTTCCAGCTATGTTTTTTCTATAATTTTTACTTCGGTGGCAGCTACCTTATTCATACTTTCTACGGCACCGTTAATAGCTACTTTTTTTGCTTGGATCTTTCTTGGCGAAAGGCCCAGTATTATCGTAGTTGTGGCTATGAGTTTATCGCTATTTGGTGTTTTTTTAATGGTTTCCGAAGGGTTGTCGATGGGAAAGAATTTGGGTAATTTTCTTGCATTTTTAGCTGCACTATCGTTCGCATCTATGTTGGTAGCCACTAGAGGTAGCAATAAAATCGATGTTTTAGCAGGAACACTCCTTGGCGGAATGCTTAGTGGAGCGTTAGGTCTATTAGGTGCTATATATCTTTCAAATGATATTTATTTGTCTAGTCATGATATTTTTCTAATTTTGTTAATGGGTGCATTTGCCATAGGTTTAGGAATTACCTTGGTTACGATAGCGGCTCCTTTTGTTCCATCCTCCGAGGTCAGTGTTTTGGTTTTGTTGGAAAGTTTTTTGGGACCAGTATGGGTCTGGTTATTAATTGGCGAAGATATGTCTGGGGTTGAATTGGTGGGAGGTTTTATTATTTTTGTTTCTGTTTTTCTACTTTCTCAGAATTCTAAAAATGAAAATCAGTGAGTCGATGGTTCAAATTTATTACTCTATCCATTCGGAGTCTAATTCTGCAGGATCCATAGAGCCTCCAGAAGAATAGGATGTAGACGCAGATAATGCTGCCAAAAGTGCCGCTCCCAACACGGCTGTCCACAACGCAGAGTCTAAAAACGTGTCCTCTGACGGGGCTTCGCCAGTGATTCGAGTCAAGTCTACAGTATTTACGTTAAAATCATCGAATTCACTGCTCGTTTGACAGGCCGATAGTATAAATGCAACCAAAAATATTTTTTTAAATTTTGAACTCATATAATATAGTGCTCTTATCACATAAACATCATTTTTTTATTTAATAACTGTACTTCGTAGCAGTTTAATTTATCTTTTGAATTAAACGACAAAAATAACTATAAAGTATAGGTAATTTTGGAAAAAATATAGGATATTTTTATGGCGTGGAATATTTATTTATCTGGTGAAATTCATACAGACTGGCGTAAAGAGATTATTGATGAAGTGGCAAAGATGAGCTTAAATGTGAATTTCTATTACCCAGTTTTAGACCATCAGGCCTCTAATGATTGTGGAGGCACGCTTCTTGGTGGCGAGGAAAAAAAATTTTGGTATGATCATAAGGGAGCAAAACTTAATGCACTCAGAACTCAAAACGCTATTAAAAAAGCTGATATAGTTATTGTAAGGTTTGGACAAAAGTACAAACAGTGGAACGCAGCTTATGATGCTGGGTTTGCAGTAGCGTTAGGAAAGTCTTTGATAGTTATTCATGAGCAAGAGCATCAGCATGCTCTCAAAGAGGTTGATGCAATGGCTTTAGCGGTCTTGGATGACTGCATGAAGGTACCAAGCATTTTAAGTTACGTAATTAACGGAATACTATAGAAATGGCTAAATGGCTAAAAATATGCCTTTTGGGTTGGTTTGCCGTGTGGATAAGTGTCGTGCTTTCTACTGCAGGAGAGTTGGGTATGGATACAATTAGAAGCGATGACTCGTCGTGGAAGTATTTTTCAGATCAGGTAATGGGAGGGAGGTCTCAGGGTAAAGCAGAACTACTGAGTGAGAACTCCAAACCGTTCCTTCGCATGAAGGGTATTGTAACTGTTGAGAACAATGGTGGCTTTATTCAGATAAGGTCAGCTGTGGGTAATCTTAAAAAAACGTTGGAAGGAATAGAAATAAAAGTACGTGGAAATGGAGAAAGATATTATGTTTTTGTAAGAACTACCTCCACCATTTTGCCGTGGCAGTATTATAAGGCTCCTTTTGAAACAAAAGCCGATTGGGATAATGTGCAACTCAAATTTAGCGAATTTGACAGATCTAGTGCATGGTTAAAAAGAAAAATAGCACCTGATTCGATAAAAAGCATTGGAATAGTCGCATTTGGAAGAAATCACGAAGCGTTAATTGATGTATCAGAAATTAAATTTTTTTAACCGTCTAAAAAACATAGAATAATTGGTTTAAATTATAAATTGGACTCGACTCGATAGCAAAATTCAAATTAGGGTGGGGTGAAATAAAGGAGTTTAGCATGACGCGGATTCTAATACTTGTGATTATTTTATTGACGGCGTGCAACACTTTTGAAACTACATCAACATCCTTGCAATTACCGGCGTCTACAACGTCAATTGACATTACGGATCTTTCTATTCCAATTGCAGGGGCAAAATACGTTTCTTTGCACGCAGACCGATCGCTTCGTGTTAACATTAGTTGTACTCAGATTATGAGGTTGAACCTTGTGCAAAAAAAGAATTATCAGGATACTATTATAGAACTGAAAAATAGGGCAGTTTTAATGGGAGGAAACTCTGTTTCTTTGATAGGATGGAGAGAAGCTGGGCCAAAAACAATTTTGTTAGGTAACATTTATATGTGCAGAAATAAAACGTATCACGTTCATCCTCATCCAGAAACTTAGAAAGCTGGATTTTTCGGTTTTTAAGATTTCTGAAAATTTTCAATCATTCATTTTTAACGCGTTTATAAAGGCTTCTTGAGGTATATCTACTTTTCCAAACTGCCTCATACGTTTTTTTCCAGCTTTCTGTTTCTCCAAAAGCTTTCGTTTCCTTGTCATATCACCGCCATAGCATTTTGCCGTGACGTCTTTTCTCAATGCTGAAATAGTCTCTCGAGCAATAATTCGTCCGCCAATTGCCGCTTGAATTGGAACCTTAAACATGTGTTGTGGGATTAACTCCTTAAGTTTTTCGCACATTGCTCGACCACGCGCCTCGGCGCGACCTCGATGAACCATTGTTGAAAGAGCATCTACCGGTTCATCATTGACTAGTATTTGCATTTTTACCAAATTGTCTTCCGAATATTCTGATACTTGATAATCAAAGCTTGCATATCCTTTCGTTACGGATTTTAAACGATCATGAAAGTCGAATACCACCTCGTTCAAAGGTAAATCATAAACCGCCATTGCACGAGACCCGGCATAAGTCAGATCTTTCTGAATTCCACGACGTTCTTGACAAAGCTTCAAAACATCCCCGAGATACTCGTCCGGGACCAATATCGTTGCAATAATCCGAGGTTCTTTGATATGATCGATTTTGACTGCCTCTGGCATATCAGCTGGATTATGAAGTTCTAGTATAGATCCATCAGTTTTAAATACTTGGTAAATAACACTTGGAGCGGTTGTGATAAGTTCAATATTATATTCTCTTTCAATTCTATCTCGTATGACCTCCAGGTGAAGTAACCCTAGAAAACCACAACGAAACCCAAACCCTAAGGCACTCGATGTTTCCATTTCGAATGTGAACGAGGCATCATTAAGTGCAAGTTTTTCAATTGATTCTCTTAAAACCTCAAATTCGGCATTATTTACAGGAAACAAGCCACAGAAAACGACTGGTTGTGAAGGTTTATAGCCAGGTAAAGGCTGACAACAGCGCTTGCGATCCAACGTTATGGTATCCCCAACTCTGGTATCTCGAACCTGTTTTATAGAGGCGGTTAATATTCCAATCTCACCAGGTTTTAGATTATCAATATTTTCCATCTGTGGTTTCATTACTGCAACTCTATCTACTGAAAATGTAGCTCCAGTTTGCATCATTAAAATTTTATCACCTTTTTTTAGTTCGCCGTCTATAACTCTAAGCATAACTACAACACCTAAATATGGGTCATACCAACTGTCCACCAACAATGCTTTAAGGGGAGCAGCTATATCGCCGATAGGGCATGGTAGCTTGTTAATTATTTGTTCAAGAACGCTTTCTACACCTAAACCAGTTTTGGCAGATATCTTAACAGCATCGGCTGCTTCAATCCCTATTACATTTTCTATTTGCTCTGCAACCCGATCGCAATCGGCGGCAGGGAGGTCAACCTTGTTTAAAACGGTAATAATTTCATGGTTGGCGTCTATTGCTGTGTAGACATTTGCTAATGTTTGTGCCTCTACTCCTTGGGATGCGTCCACTACAAGTAGGGATCCTTCTACTGCTCGCATTGACCTAGAAACTTCATATGAGAAATCTACATGACCAGGGGTATCGATTAAATTTAAGATATAGTTTTCCCCACTTTTTGAGGTGTAGTCCAATCGAACTGTATTAGCCTTGATCGTTATACCCCGTTCCCTCTCAATATCCATGGAGTCAAGAAGCTGATCTTTCATGTCTCGATTAGCAACGGTATTAGTTATCTGAATAAGTCGGTCAGCAAGTGTGGACTTGCCATGGTCGATGTGAGCTACTATTGAGAAGTTTCTTATGTGTTCAAGTTCAGCCATGGTGCCGGTATGAAAGTGTTTCGTTGCAACGTCAAGGTTCTAAAAGTATTTTCTTCAACTTTTTTTTAAGGTCTATAACAAGCAAATACGATTTACTTTAAAGATAAAGCCTTACTAATTTCTTTTTTGACTTTTAAAGCTGTTGGAGACAATTCTGTATCTTTTGCCTTGATGAGGAATAAGTCCAAACCACCTTTTTTGTCGACACTTCGTAACGCTGATGCAGAAATTTTAAATTTAAAACTTTTACCAAGTGCCTCTGACATAAGACTTACATTGTTTAAATTAGGCAAGAACCTTCTGCGAGTCCGATTTTTAGCGTGGCTCACATTATTTCCCGTCAAAACTCCTTTGCCGGTTAATTCACATTGTCGAGCCATTTTTCACCTTTAATCTAACATTTAACAGAGCTGTAGTTAGCGTTGCTACTGAGGTAAGTCAATACCTGTCACTAATAAAGGTAGCTAGAATCGACTTAATCACTTACGAAGATTTTTTGGATTAGCAATTCTGCCGCGGTTTCAGGAGTAATTTCGTTTGACGTAATTTTTTTTTCGAACATTTTGATCTGAGTTAATATAGGATCTGAACTTCCAATAGTTTGTTCAAAATAGTTTTTAAGTTCCCGCTTAAAAGTTGATATTTTTTGACGATTTCGTAACTCGGAGAAAAATCCCTTTGTCTGGCGCCATTTGATCAATATTTCTATCTCATTCCAGACGGCGGTAATACCGAGGTTCTCTTTAGATGAAATTGTAAATACCTTTGGAAAATTGGGAGGATCGTATTCGCGGTGCCGAAAAAGATTTATAGCATTTTTATAATCTGAACTAGTAAGTTTTGCCAATTGAAGTAGGGCTCCATCAGCTTTATTGATAAGAATCAGGTCTGAAAGTTCCATTATTCCCCGTTTAACACCTTGCAACTCATCGCCAGCTGCTGGTGCAATTAGCAAGCAGAATACATCAGTTATCTCTGAGACGGTGGATTCAGATTGCCCAACTCCTACTGTTTCTACAATAATGATTTCGTAACCGGCTGCTTCACACAATGAAATAGCTTCCCTAGTCCGTTTTCCGACGCCGCCAAGTGTCCCATCATTCGGAGATGGCCGAATAAAAGCATTTGCCTCTCTACTTAGAAACTCCATTCGAGTTTTGTCTCCCAAGATCGACCCACCTGAGTTCGAGGAAGAGGGATCGATCGCAAGAACAGCTACTTTTTTGCCTGTTTTAATAAGTTCCAATCCAAACGACTCGATAAATGTGGATTTTCCTACACCAGGTGCGCCCGTCAATCCGATTTTAAGAGATTTTCCAGAGTATTTTTTCAGATTTGTTAGAATATTCTTAGTGTACTCTCTGTGATCAACTCGGGTTGACTCAGAGAATGTAATTGCTTGAGAAAGAGCCCATCTATCGCCACATTCTATTTTTTTTGTTAGATTTGAGATTTTTTTTTGATCCAACTTAGTCAATTTTAAAGCCTCTAAAATGGTTAGTGTAAACGATGTAAATTTTGCTGTATAACCTTTCTAAATGAATGTAGATTATAATGTTTAGGGAATATAGTAAGAAAGCAAGAAATTTTGAGAATTGTCTTTATTCACATTAAGGTTGTTTTTTTTTGGTTATACCTCGTTTCATCCGCTTATAGTAATTCGTATAAAATAGATAGGTCCTTTAAGCTGATTTTTTGGGATATCGAGATTGGAGTATTGGCTGTTACCGCAGAGATAATAGATAGTCGCTATGCGGTTTCTTCCTTCGGTTCAACTAAAGGAATAATTAGCCTTTTCTCCAGAACTTTAATTTCTTCAGGTGCTATTGGTGGAATCACCGCAAGTGGAGAATTGATACCTAGTGAATCAACTACGAGATGGCATTCTAGTGGGAAGTCAAAGCAGACAAGGTTAAAATATAGTGATAGAAAATTAGTTTATTTCGATCACTCTAGTAAAATAAAAAAGCCTCATCATATCGTTAATCCTGTTGGTAAACAAAATACAATTGACCCAATTTCATTAATGCTTTGGTTTTTAATTGAGCGTGATGAAAGTGAACTTTGCGCTGGCGATCTTTTGATACTAGATGGGTTTAGAATGTCTGAGCTAAATTTTTTGAAAAGGATAGATAAGCCGGGAGAAATAATTTGTATTGGTGTTCTCAGGAGAGTTTCAGGATTCAAAAATGCAGAAATGAAAAAAGAGCCAATAGAGTTCGAGGTAAATTATTTTAAAGATGATAAAAAAGAATTTTTTCTATCAGAATTCAAGATTGAAACTTTTTTTGGAAAAATAACGGTTTCAGGAAAACCCTATAAATATGGTTTGTCAATGTAAGGTAATAATTTTAGTAAGTGTGATATATTTTTTATGGATTGAGCGATAATATTTATAGTTCCTGATTCTTTTTGGAGTCGCCCTTTAACCAAGATTAATTTCGATGACAAAATTTCTCTATAATATTTATTATAGATATTTTCCCAACATACTATATTAATAATTCCCGTTTCATCTTCTAAATAAAAAAAAACAACACCATTAGCGGTTTTTGGTCGTTGTTTTGAAAAAACCAATCCTGCTACATTTACGGTGCTATTGTTGGTAAACTTCATTAAATCAGAAGCTGCAATGATTTTCATAGGAGTCACGTTATCAAAGAGGTTAAGAGTAGAACATAAATAGAACAAAAAAAATTTTATGCAACAAAAAAACAATAATATTGAAAATATGAAATTACTCATGATATTACGGTTAGGCTAAACAAAGATTAAAGTTTTAAGGAATAGAAATATGGTTAAGATTACTTATGTGGAGTTTAATGGAACGAAGCACACCATAGATGTACCAAATGGCCTAACAGTTATGGAGGGTGCTCGGGATAACAATATTCCTGGAATTGAGGCTGATTGTGGTGGAGCCTGTGCGTGCTCAACTTGTCATGTTTACGTAGATCCCTCTTGGACAGACAAACTACCCCCAAAAGATGATATGGAGGAGGATATGCTAGACTTTGCATATTCACCTGATCAAATTACATCCCGTTTGACATGTCAAATAGAGGTCACTGATGATTTGGAGGGTTTGATAGTGAGAATGCCGGAGAAACAAATTTAACTATTACTATTGTTCAATGCTCTCCAGCCAATATCATTCCTGTAAAAGCCACCTTCCCAATTTATAAGAGATACGGCCTTATAAACGTTTTTGTGGGCAGTAAATAAATTCTTTGATCTACACGTGACATTTAATACGCGACCACCGTTTGATAATATTTCACCATTTTTCTTAATCGTACCCGCATGAAATACCCTAACACCTTCAATTTTTTCGGATTCGCTTATATTTTTTATAACCGTCCCTTTTTTATAACTTTCGGGATATCCTTTTGAGGCCATTACGACAGCTATCGCGGAGTCGTTAGCCCAGTTAATTTGTGATTTAGTAAGCCGACCCTCTAAACAGTCCATGATAACATCAAGTATTTGGGCCCCTAGCCGTCTCATCAGAACCTGACACTCAGGATCTCCAAACCTCACATTATATTCTATCAATTTTGGCTCATTATTTTTTATCATCAGACCTGCGTACAAGATGCCCTCAAAGGGAGTCTTTTTTTCTCGCATTATCGATAGTGTGGGTTTTATAATTTTCTTGAGTATTTTCTCTTCAACATTTTTTGTTATTAGCGGTGAGGGTGAATAAGCTCCCATACCGCCCGTGTTTGGACCTTTTTCAGCGTCAAGCAGTCGCTTGTGATCTTGTGCACTACCGATAGGAAGAACTGATTTTCCATCGGTTAAAACAAAAAAGCTGGCTTCTTCGCCTTCCAGAAATTCTTCTATTAAGATTTGATTTCCAGCTTTTCCAAATTTCCCCTCAAAAATCTGTGTAACAAATTGGCATGCTGCATCGATATTTTCGGCAATAATCACGCCTTTTCCAGCCGCTAGGCCGTCTGCTTTAATTACGATAGGAAAAGTACAAGACACCAAATAATGTAGTGCCTTAGTTAAATCATCAAAAGTTTTACTTTCAGCAGTCGGAATATTTTTCAACTTACATATTTCTTTCGTAAATGTTTTTGAGGCTTCAAGCATACTTGCTGCCTTAGACGGACCGAAAGTAAGAACCCCGTTTTCTCTTAGTGCATCTCCTATACCTACCGTTAAAGGCGCCTCCGGCCCAATGATTACTAGCTCTATGCTGTTTGTGAGACAGAAATTTACGACCTGATTCTTATCGAGAATGTCAAAATAGGCTGCCGTCGCTATTTCGTTTGTACCTGCATTACCTGGAGCACAGAAAATCTGTTGACATTTAGGGTTTTGAGCAATAGCCCAAAT
>MDTB01062459.1_pt1 | contig 13138 bp, 12 predicted proteins | sample 811161 | NCBI WGS metagenome assembly MDTB01 (sample SAMN05326650, study PRJNA326480) | marine metagenome | isolation source: seawater | place: Mediterranean Sea | collected 2009 | reverse complement strand
GTCACCACCAACCCGATCGTCGCCGTGAACGACGACGAGGCGACAATTCGCTCGATGTACACCGTCTTCCAGCAGACCGAGGCGCTGCCGATGCAGGCGATCATTGCGGGTCGCTACCACGACACCCTGCGCCGAATCGACGGCACGTGGCGCCTCGTCGAGCGTCGCTACTTCGCCGACCTGATCGGAGATCTCTCCGACCACCTCACCTTCGAGCTCTGAACCTCGAATGTCGCCGACAGGCAGCAAGCGACAGGTATCGGGCGGCGGGAACATCTCGGGATCCGCATCGGTTGAACCAGTCCCGGCCGTAAGCGCATCGTGACCGATCACACCGTCTCACCCATCGACGCCGTCGATCGTGTCGCCCTCGATCAGCCCCGACGCTTCGAAGCCAGCGACTTCGACCTCACGCGTCTGTGCGAACTCAAGGGCGCCACCACCGTTTCGGTGTGCGTGCCTGCTCGCGACGAGGCCGAGACCGTGGGGCCGATCGTGCAGACGATCTCGACCCTTCAGCACCGTGGTCTCGTCGACGAGATCGTGGTGATGGACGATCGCAGCACGGACGCAACAGCCGAGGTCGCCGCCGCCGCCGGAGCACGAGTGGTCTCGGTCCCCGACGTGCTCCCCGAGGCCGGCACCGCCACCGGCAAGGGCAATGTGTTGTGGGCCAGCGTCGCTGCCAGCGCGGGCGATGTGATCGTCTGGATCGACGCCGACCTGCGCAGCTTCACACCCGACTACGTGATCGGCTTGCTCGGCCCACTGCTCACCGACCCCGAGGTCACCCTCGTCAAGGGCTCCTTCGACCGCCCCACGGCCGGTGGCGCCGGCGGCGGGCGCACGACCGAACTGATGGCTCGCCCCGTGCTCGCCACCTTTTTCCCCGAACTCGGCGTGATCGAGCAGCCGCTGGGCGGCGAGTACGCGAGTCGCCGCTCGATCCTCGAACAACTCCCCTTCCCGCAGGGCTACGGCGTCGAGACCGGACTCTTGATCGACATCGCTCACCGCTGGGGTGTCGGTCGCATCGCCCAGGTTGACCTCGGCGTTCGCGAGCACCGCCATCAGTCATTGAGCGCGCTGTCCTCGCAGGCGATGGAAGTTCTCCACGCCGCCCTCCTTCGAACCGGGGCCGACAGGGCCACGCTCAGCCGAGTGCTGATGCGCCCCGACGCGGCGCCGGTCGAGGTGCGGGTCGACGAACGGCCCCCGCTGATCGAGATACCGGGCTATCGCGACCGCTGACCGTCGAGTGGCCAGCGGGCGGGACCTACACTCGCCTCTCATGTTCGAGACCCTGCGCTCCACGGTTCGGTTCCGCCGCTTCCGGTTCGGTCGCGCGACTCGACAACTCGATCGAGCAGCGAACGTCACGGACCTGCGGGCGATAGCGAAGCGTCGCCTGCCGGGTGGGGTGTTCGACTACATCGACGGCGCGGCCGAGGACGAGCGCAGCCTCGCTCGTTCGATGACCGCGTTCGCCGACATCGAGTTCAAGCCCCGGGTGCTGCGCGACGTCTCCGAGATCGACACGACCACCACGCTGCTCGGTGAGCCGATGGCCTTCCCGTTCATCGCCGCCCCCACCGGCTTCACCCGCATCGCTCACAGCGAGGGTGAACTCGCCGTCGCTCGAGCCGCCGGGCGCGCCGGCATTCCCTTCACCCTCTCGACCCTCTCGACCCGCTCGACCGAAGAGATCGCGGCGGTGAACCCAGGCCGCAACTGGTTCCAGGTCTATGTCTGGAAGGACCGCGGACTCGTCGAGGAGATGGTGCGGCGGGCAGGAGCCGCCGGCTTCGACACGATCGTGCCGACCGTCGACCTCGCCACATTCGGGCGCCGCGAGCGCGACGTACGGCGCGGGTTCGAGTTGCCACCAAAAATCGGGCTCGACACGATCATCGACGGGATCCGCCACCCGGGCTGGACCTGGGACTTCCTGACGGGTGGTCCCATTCGCTTCGCCAACGTCGCCGCCTCCGACGGCTCCGGCAAACGCGACGGCACCGACGCGATCAACCTCGCCGCCTATGCCAACGAGCAGCTCGACCCATCACTCAGTTGGGACGACATCGAATGGTTCCGATCGATCTGGAACGGCCCGATCGTGGTCAAGGGCGTGCAGTCCGTCGCCGACGCCCGCATCGCCGCCGATCTCGGCATCGAAGCGATCGCCATCTCGAACCACGGTGGCCGCCAACTCGAGGGTTCCCCACCGCCGATCGAACTCATCGCCCCCGTTCGCGATGCGATCGGTGACGCCTGCGAACTCATCTGCGACGGCGGCATCCGACGGGGCGCCGACATCGTGAAGGCACTTGCACTCGGCGCCGACGCCACCATGGGCGGACGGGCGCACTTCTTCGGCCTTGGAGCCGCAGGCGAACGAGGTGTCGAACTCGCCTTCGGATTCCTGAGCGACGAGTTCCGTCGCGCGATGGCGCTCAACGGGCTGCGCTCGGTGAGCGAGATCACCCCAGACGTGGTGTCGCCACCCCGAAATCGGACAGACTGACCCCGATGCCGCTGTTCCGCTCGACGCGCGAACCAACCGATCCGCTCGTCGCTGACCTCACCGCAGTGCTTGATGCCGATCGAGTCCGTGCCGACGGCGCTCAGCGGTCACTTGCAGCGCACGACGCCTCCGTGTTCGACGGCGGCATCGCCGGCCCGGTGTGCTTCCCGGAGACCACCGAAGAGGTCCAGGCGATCATGCGCATCGCCGAACAGCACGGTTCGGCCGTGGTCCCCCGTGGCGCAGGCACCGGCCTCGCCGGTGGCGCAATCCCGCTGGGGCGGCCCGTCGTCGTGTCGACCGGCCGGATGAACAAGGTGCTGTCGGTCGATACCAACAACCGCATCGCCTGGGTGCAACCCGGCGTCATCAATCTCGACCTCTCGAAGAAGCTGCGACCCAAGGGGTTCCACTTCGCCCCCGATCCGTCAAGCCAACAGGTCTGCACGCTCGGCGGCAATGTCGCCAACAATTCCGGAGGCCCCCACTGCCTCGCCTACGGCGTCACCGATGCCCACGTCGTGTCGCTGGAAGTCGTACTGCCCGACGGGCAGGTCGCCGTGCTCGGCGGCGCCGAGGACGAGACCCCCGGCCTTGACCTTCGCGGCGCGTTCGTTGGCAGCGAGGGCACGCTCGGCATCGCCACCAAGATCGGGGTCCGCATCACACCCAACGCCCCGGCCGTGCGCACCCTGCTGCTGTCGTTCGCAACGGTCCGCGACGCCGCTCAGACCGTCAGCGACATCATCGCCGCCGGCGTCGTACCCGCCGCGCTCGAGGTGATGGATCAACGCATGACCGTTGCGGTCGAGAACTATGTCGCCGCCGGTTACCCCACGGATGCCGCCGCCGTGCTGCTCGCCGAGGTCGAAGGACTCGAAGGTGGGGTCGAGATCGATGCCGCCCGCATCGAGGAACTTGGGCGGGCCAATTCCGCCACCGACGTACGTCTCGCCGGCTCCGAGGAGGAGCGAGCTGCGCTCTGGAAGGGCCGCAAGACCGCATTCGGTGCCGTCGCCCAGATCGCACCCGACTACTACCTGCACGACACCGTCGTTCCCCGGGCCCAGCTTGCCGACATCCTCGAGCAGATCTACGAGATCACCGACCGCCATGAGGTCACGGTGATGAATGTCTTTCACGCAGGCGACGGGAACCTGCATCCACTCCTCGTCTTCGACGCCCGCGAGGAAGGCACCCTCGAACGGGTCCACGCCGCCGGTGCCGAGATCCTTCGAGCCTCGCTTGCGGCGGGCGGCGTGCTGTCCGGCGAACACGGCATCGGAGTCGAGAAGCAGGCCTATATGGACGAACTCTTCTCCCCGGCCGACCTCGACCACCAGAACCGTCTTCGCCAGGCCTTCGACCCCGCCTGTCGGGCGAACCCTGGCAAGGTCTTGCCGATGGGTCACAGTTGCGCCGACATCCAGGCACTCCGCGAAATGCCCACCGGGGTGTGGGGATGAGCACGCTCACCTCCGCCGACCGGGCTCTGCACGAGTTCGGGGCGCTGGTCGGCGCCGACGACCCCATCGCCGTGGAGGGCAACCGCACTCGTTGGCATCTCGGCGGCCCACTTGACGAGTCCGCCCGACTCGTCAAGGCCCCCACTGGCATCGTCGACTACCAGCCCTCAGAGATGGTGGTCACCGTCCGCGCCGGCACGACCGTCGCCGAACTCCACGAAACGCTCGCCGCTGCCGGCCAGACCTCGGCACTGCCCGACCGGGGCGGCACCGTCGGCGGGGCAGTCGCTGTCGGAGAGAACCGGCTCGACCGACTAGGCCGCGGGTCGGTACGCGACGCGGTTTTGCAGGTCCGGTACGTGTCGGCCGAAGGCGAGATCGTCACCGGCGGTGGCCCGGTCGTGAAGAACGTCAGCGGCTTCAACCTCCCCAAGCTCATCGTCGGCTCGCTCGGCACGCTCGGGCTCATCGGCGAGGTCGTGTTGCGCACCAACCCGATTCCGCCCGTCCAACGCTGGATCCGGGTCGAGCGGGTCGACCCTCGCGACATCCGGGATGCACTTCTGCGACCTGGAGCCATGCTGTGGGACGGCACCAGCAGCTGGGCGCTCGTTGAGGGTCACGAAGTGGATGTCGTCGCTGAGGTCGACAAGCTTGCGACGCTCGTCGACATCGCCAATGTCGACGGCCCGCCCGAGTTGCCGCCGCACCGTTGGCTTCTCTCCCCCCAGGGGGCAGCGCACGTCGACACGATGACCGACGGGGCATTCATCGCGAGCATCGGCGTCGGAACGGTCTGGGCCGAAGAACCACCCGAACCCACCGAGCCCGACCCCGTTGCCGGCCAGATCGCCGAACGGACGAAGCGACTGTTCGACCCCTCCGGGCGACTGAACCCCGGCCGCCGGGCAGGAGCCTGACATGGATCTCGGGATCGACGCCGACGACCTCAACGCATGCGTGCAGTGCGGGCTCTGCCTCCCCCACTGCCCCACCTACCGCGTCACGGGCGACGAGGCCCTCTCGCCACGGGGCCGTATCCACCTCATGCGCGAGGTTCAGGACAACGCTGCTCCCGTCACTCCTGAGGTCGTCGACGCGTTCGACACCTGCGTGCAGTGCCGGGGATGCGAGCCTGCGTGTCCGAGCGGCGTTCCCTACGGCCGTCTCATCGAATCGACCCGAGCCGTGCTCGCCGACACGGGTGCCGTCTCCACCCGTCGTCAGCGGCTCGCCTTCTGGGCGCTGAGCAGGCCTCGCACTCTGCGGCTCGGCAGCAGCCTGCTGGCCATCGCTGCACGACTGCGACTCGTTCCCAAACGGCTCGGCGTGCCCACCGACCTGCCCCTCACCCGAGGTCACCGCCGCATCTCCGGCGACGACGTCTACCTCTTCACCGGTTGTGTCATGGACGCCTGGCAGCGCAGTGTCCACGATGCCGGCCAACGGGTGCTCGAAGCCGCCGGCGTCGGTGTGACCCCCACGGGCGATCTCGCGCCGTGCTGCGGAGCCCTCCACACCCACGCCGGACTCGGCGATCCCGCCCGGCAGCGAGCGGAAGCGACGATCACGGCGCTCTCAAACGATGATCGACCGATCCTCGTCGACTCGGCCGGCTGTGGCGCCGCGATGAAGGAGTACGGCCATCTGCTCGGCACACCGGAAGCCGAAGCCTTCAGCGCCCGGGTGTTCGACATTCACGAGTGGCTCGCCACCCGCCTCGACGATCTGCCGACCACCGCCAAACTCGATCTGTGTGTCGCAGTCCAGGATCCCTGCCATCAACGCCACGTGCAACGAGTCCACGACGCGACGCGCGCCGTGCTCGCCCCCTATGTTCACAAAATCATCGAACTCGACGATGACGGGCTGTGCTGCGGTGCCGGCGGCGCCTTCTCGGTGCTCCACCCGCAACTCGCCACCGACATCCGCGGCCGCAAGATCGACGCGATCGAACGGGTGTCGCCCGACATCGTGGCGAGCGCGAACCCTGGTTGTTCACTGCACCTCGCCGCCGGCGGCGTTGAGGTCGTGCACCCGATGCAACTCATCGACCAGGCCCTCCGACAACGCACCTGAGCGCTGAGGTCACCCGATCCCTGGCGAACCTACGGTTCGACAATCCCTGGCGAACCTACGGTTCGACGATCCCGAACTCGCTGCTGAACTGGTCGAGGTTCTCGAACAGCATCCGCGCCGGACCATCGTCACTCGCCGACACGCCCTCGATCGCAAGGAAGCCATCGACGTCGACCGCCCCCTTCACCACCTCGGCCAACGCCGCCTTCGTGCAGGTGATCGACGGCGCTCCCTCGATCGCCACCCCCGGGCGATGATGGATCGCACAGTTGTCGAGCCCAATCGCATGGTGCTCATCGACGTCGGAGAAGTACCAGTTCGACTCGAACGACTCGCCCTCCACGTTCTCCGCCTGCAAGCGGATCCCGATCAGCTCCACCAACATGTCGACGTCGAGCTGATCGGTGATCGAACGACCCACGAACATCGGGAAGCCCTTGCTGCCAGTACGCAGCTCCATCGCACCCATCAGGTACGAATCACGCCACGGACCCGACTCCGACTGGTAGCCGAGCTGCTCGAACGTATCGGCCTGCAACAACCGACCCGGCTCATCGGTCGGATCGGCGAACACGAGATGGTTGAGCAGTTCCGCCGCCCACCGGTAATCACCCTCGTTGAAGGCCCGCTGTGCTTCGGCGTGCACCCGGTCGGGGCCGCCCATCGCGGCGACGTAACGCTTCCCACTCTCCTCAGGCGTGTGCGGGTTGAGGTTGGCCGGGTTGCCGTCGTACCAGCCGATGTAGCGCTGATACACCGCCTTCGCGTTGTGGCTGACCGTCCCGTAGTAGCCACGCGTGTGGCTCTGGGTGGCGAAACACTCGGGCTGCTGGAGATCCTCGGCGATCTCACGCATCGTCATACCGTGGTTTGCTCGACGCATTGTCTGATCGTGCAACCAGCGGTACATGTCGCGTTGAAGCTCGAGATAGCGCACCGCGTCATCGCGACCGAATCGCGGCCAGTTATGGGTGGAAAAGAGCACATCCATGTCGCCACCGAAGAGATCGAGCGCCTCCTGGATGTACTTGCTCCAGCTCAGCGTGTCGCGGGCCTGCGCCCCACGGAACGGCAAGGTGTTGTGCATCGTGTGGGTGCAGTTTTCGGCGATGCAGAGCGCGCCGAGATCTGGGAACATGAAGTTCATCTCTGCCGGCGCTTCGGTGCCTGGCGTGTTCTGAAAGACGACCCGCACGCCATCGAGCACGAGTTCGGTTCCAGTGAGCGCGATCTCCTCGGTGGGTGCGACTAGGTCGGGCCGGGCACGCGGAATCCACTTGCCGAGGCCGCAATCGATATGGCCATGCGGGCCGGGCTGAAGCAGCATGCCGAACTGGTAGAAGGCTCGGCGGCCCATTGCGGGACCGGCGATCAGGTTTTCGGCGACGGCCTCACGCATGAACCCCTCGGGCGCCAGGATGCGCACATTGCCCTTGTCGACCTCGTCGGTGCTGGTCACACCGAGAATGCCGCCGTAATGATCGGTATGGCTATGGGTGTACAGCACAGTGGTGACGGGACGCTCCCCGAGCGTGGCGTTGGCGAGATCGAGACACGCCTCGGCCGTGAACGACGTGGTGAGCGGATCGATGATGACCCACCCCTCATCACCCTTGATGAAGGTGATGTTGGAGATGTCGTAGCCGCGCGCTTGCCAGACGTTCTCGGTGACCTCGAACAGGCCGTGGATCGCGTTATGGCGACCGTGACGCCACAGGCTCGGGTTGACCGACTCGGGCGGGTCCTCCTGCTCGCGCAGGAAGTTCCAGTCGTTGGTGTTCCACGACAGGCCGAGTGGCCCCTCGATCTCGCCGGAATCGTGCTGAGCGACCAGCCCCCGTGTTGCGCGTTCCCAGTCGTCCTCCAGACGAAGTGATGCAGCCAAGGCGGCGTTGACCGACGCCGTATAGGGAGTAGCGGGCTTGGCGGCGCGGGGATCGAGGTCACTCATGGCGGCGAGTATGGCTCAGTCCGCGCCGGGCAGACGCATACGAGACCACCTCTCGGCCGGTGCCGTCGCTCAGCCGATCGGCTCGAGTGAGGTCACCCACCACTCGTATTCTTCGGTGTAGCCGGCATCGCCGAGGGGGGTGTCGAGCACGAACTCGTAGGTACGCCGCTCCTGCACCGTCATCCCCGTCGCCACCTCCACCCACAGTTCGATGAATTCCACATTGTCGGGGTGATCGCCTTCGACGAGTTCGGCAGTGAAAACGATCACCTCACGCTCCTCGCCAGCAATCACGCGCACCACGCGTTCGGTGGTGACGGCACGATCGGCGACGGAGGTCTCGCTCTGACAACGCCATGACGTGGCATCAACCGACACGGGACTCGCGCTGCAGGAACGAACGGCGAGGTCGTCGAGTCCGAAGAAGCTGTGGAAGATCCGCTCGGTCCCGAGTTCGATGCCGTTTTCGGTCTCGCAGAACTCGAGGCTTTGCCAACGCTCGACGACAAAGTCGGTTCGGATTTCAACGCCACACTCGACCGGTGTGACGGTGACGAATCCCTCGTCGGGGTACGTCCGCTCGGCGCCGGTGGCGAGATCCAGCTGCTCGCCACCCCGCAACGCCACCGGGTAGACACCGGGTTTCGGCAGGGGAACTCCCGCCGTCGCGGGTTCGGTCGGCACTGTGGTGATCGTCGTGGTGGTCGTCAAGGTGGTCGCCGGCTCGCTGGAGCCGTCGGCCCCACCGTCCTCTACGGCGCGCTCGTGGCGATCGACGACCTCAGCGACGCTGATCTCGGTTGTCGTCGTCCGCAAGGCGCGTACGCCAACGACGCCAACGGCCAGCACGAGTGCGGCCAAGAACAGGAGTGTCCGACGGGAGGGACGGGTCATAAGCGAGATCCTTAAGGGGCGTTTTGGGAGTGTCGACGACTGGAGTGGACAGCTCTGAGCAGAGCCGCTTGCGCTGAGCTTGCCACCACCCAGCTAGCACGTTGTGCACAGCCAGCAGCTCGGCGAGTGCGGCGTCCACCAGGGCTTAACGCCGCGCCCCGACCAGATTTCGGAGATTGAGCAGAAGGACCGGGTCAGGAGTAGCGACGTTTCGCTGCACGTTGTGGATCTTGACCGACCACGCCTTGCCAAACCGAACCCTCCGGAGGCGCCAAAACAACCGCACGCCGGCCCAGGGGGGAGGGCCGGCGTGGGTGCAGGGAGCCCTTCGGTGCGGTGTTGGGGGGGGGAGCAACACTGCACCGACTGTCAGGGCAACCCGTTCGAGATCGGACAACGCTCACTGCCAGGGGGGTATGGGGACGGCGGCGGTCGTGGTTTCAGCGATCTCGACCGATGTATTCAGGTCGTGGTCTTCGTCTTGATGGCTATTTTCTCCTGAATGAGGGATGGTTGGACGGTGCCGGGGGAAGCACCATCAGCGGGAATGTTGACCAACCACAACAAGGTCAAACACAACCGACGCATTTTTCTGGCGGGACATGGTCGGGCGCGTCCGACCAGACTGGGGGGACTGTGAACTCCGACCGTGGACCGCTGTTTGAGATCGACGCCATAGCCGACGGCCATGCACTCCCCCGCGTGCTCATTGCGGCACTCGAGGAGACCAGTTCACCGGTCTGCATCACCACCGCCGACCTTGATGCGCCCGGCCCCACGATCGTGTACGTCAACCCGGCCTACAGCCAGATGACCCGCCGCAACCGCGCCGATGTGATCGGCCGATCCCCGCGAATCATGCAAGGGCCGCTCACCGACCGTGCCGTCCTCGATCGTCTCCGAGATGATCTCGCCGGCGGGCGGCCCTTCAGCGGCGAGACGATCAACTACCGCGCCGACGGCGAACCGTTCCACATCGCATGGAGCATCGACCCAGTGCTCGACGATCACGGTGTTGCCACCCACTATGTGGCAACCCAGCGAGATGTCACCGCCGAGGTTGTTGCGGAGCGGGTGCGTCTCGCCGAGGAGGGTCTCGACACTGCGCTCGTCGATGCACTCGGCTCGCCCTCGGACACCGAGGCTGCGCTTGCGCTCCTGCTCGACGCAGTCGCCGTCGGCGCAGGACGAGTCACCGGCTACGGAACGGCCGAAGTGACATTGCGAGATCCGGCGCTCGGGCCGCTCCGAGCGAGCGCTGACACCAGTGCCGAGCCGCCGACGAATCCCAACGTCACCGTCGAGGTTCGAGTCCCGATGACGCGGGTCGATGGCGTGACGATCGGAAGAATCACCATCGGAAACCTCCGCGTCGACGAGCGCAACATGATCGATCGACCGAGCCTCAACCGGGTCGCCGAGCGGGCGGCAGCGGTAATCACCGGTCTTGCCGAGTACCAGCGTCAGCGGCGCACTGCCCTTCGCCTGCAGGAGGCGATGCTCCCCCGGGTCGATGTAGCGCCCGACGGCTTCGAGATCGTCAGTCGCTACATCCCCGGCGACGATGGCGTCTACGTCGGCGGCGACTGGTTCGACGTGATCGAGACGCCAACCGCCATCGTCCTTGTCGTGGGTGACGTGAGCGGCCACGGCATCGAAGCCGCCACCACCATGGCGCGGCTCCAGATACTCACTGCCGCTGAGATCCGAGCGGGGCGGCCGATCGATCAGGTTTTCGACGTTCTCGACCGTGCGTGCCGCGACGACGCCACGATGGCCACGATGACACTCGCCACGATCTCGACCGGCAGCGAGGAAGCCCTGATCTGGTCGGCCGGACACCTTCCGCCGGTTTGCTTTGGGCCCAGTGGCGCGACGCTGGTCTCGGTTTGCCCGACCCCACCGCTCGGACATCTACGGGGCGAACAACCAACCGCCACGACCACACCGCTCTCTGATGGCGAGAGCCTGCTCTTCTTCACCGACGGACTCGTCGAGCAACGGCGGGAGCCCCTCCCCGAGGGACTCGATCGCCTCTGTGCTGCGCTCGCACGCGCCGTTGGCCCACTCGACGACATCGTCGATTCGGTCATCGCGTCTCGCAGCACCGAGGACGATACGGCGGTCGTGGCCGTTCGGCGGCGCCCGTCATCCGAGGAGGAAGAATCGCTATCACCTCGCTAGTCTCCGCTCATGGCTGCTGAGCTGCTCGTTGACGAACCAGGCCCCGATCTTCTCCGCGTGGTCGGAGAGATCGACACCCACACCGCCCCGACGCTTGCGGAGCGGCTTGCCGACGTTCCGGCTCACATGGCACTCGGCATCGACCTCACCAACACGAGCTTCATCTCGTCCGCAGGTCTCGCCGTGCTGCTCGCTGCTGCAGAACGACTCGAAGCTGGTGGCGGCTCGCTCCGCCTCCTCGGCGCAAGCGAGACCGTGGTCCGGCTGCTCGAGCTGTCAGGCCTCGCAGGCCGGCTGCCGCTCGCCGACGAGCTCGGCGACAACCACTGACCGACCATTCTCGGTCCGCAGCCGCAGATCGGCGCTGAGCGCCGCCACGATTCGCAAACCGCGGCCCCGCGCACCCGACTCGGCCCACGCGCTCGCGAGCACAGGCTCCTCGGCCCCACGGTCGTTGACGACCTCTACTCGCAAGGTCGGACCCTCAGCCACCACAGTCAGATCGATCGCCGGAGCGTCGGTGTGGTCGATTGCGTTGGCAACGAGTTCGGTGACCACGATGTCGACATCGACCGACGGCGGTCGATCAAGGTCGGGTCGGGCATTGAGCCACGCTCGAACCTCGTGTCGAAGCGACGACAGATCGAGGTGCGACGGAGGAATCGACGCGTGGAATGAGGCGGCAGACATGACATGAGAAGTCTTGCCGTTCCGGACGTCGATGAAACCAATAGCTGAGAGTCAGCCCCTTCACGACAGGTACGCTGTCGCCAATGTCCCTTGGAGTTACGTGATGTCGCCGCCCCCCACCCCAGCCGTTCCCGACGAAGCGGTCGTCGTCTCGGTGCCCGCCGACCCCGCCTACTTTCGTGTGCTTCGTCTCACCGCTGTGGTGGTCGCCGGCGAGCTCCTCGATGTGGAAGCGGTCGAGGACGCCCAGATCGGCGTCGAGGAGGCGGCGTCGATCCTGCTCGACGCAGGGCCGACCAGTCGGATTGAGGCCTCCTTCTGGTGCTCGAACGAGCGGCTCAGCGTCCGGCTTCGAAGCGGGACCGGCCCCGTGGCGGACACTGCTGACGATTTCCGCCGCACGATCCTCTCGGCCGTCGTCGACAGCGTAGCGATCGACCACGTCGCCGGCGCAACGACGGTCGAGTTCGATAAATCGGCGTGAGCGACGCGCCACTTGACGACCGTTTCGTCCGCTTTGCCGCTAACGGCGACGAGACGTTGCGCAACGAACTGGTGCTCGAGCATCAGGGGCTTGCGATCGCGTTCGCTCGCCGTTACGCCCGCAGCGGGCGTGACAATGATCTTGAACAAATCGCCCTCGAGGCGCTGATCCTCGCCATCAACCGCTTCGACCCCGAGCGAGAAGTTCGCTTTTCGACCTACGCCGCTCGAGTCATCGATGGTCGACTCAAGCAGCACTTCCGCGACGACGGTTGGGACATCCGGGTTCCCCGCTCGATCAAACAGCTCGCGGTCGCCGTCCGCTCGACAACCGGCGAGCTGACCAACGAACTGGGCAGAGTGCCGTTACCCGCAGAGCTCGCCGACCGTCTCGGTGTCACGGTCGACCAGATCGCACTTGCGCTCGACGCAGCCAACGCCCACCGAGCCGGCGAACTCGATACCGATCCATCCCACGACGAAACATGGGATGTCGTCGACACCGGCCTCGTTGTTCCCGAACTGCTCGACGGGCTGCCCGAGCAGGAACGTGCGGTCGTCTCCCTCCGGTTCTTCGGCGAGCTCTCCCAGAGTCAGATTGCGGAGCGGATCGGCGTCAGCCAAATGCAGGTGTCGCGCCTGCTTCGTCGTGCCCTGGTGAGACTCCGCACCGAGATCGGCGACGCCTGACAGAGTGGCGAGTCGGCGTTCGTGCCGGCATGATGGCCGTGGCGGGCGGATCAACCTGGGTCAGAGGGCAGCATCGACATGCAGCTTCCCCACACCTCCCTTGGCGTAGGGCCCCCAAGTAGCAGAGTTCGACTCACTCCGAGACGCCTCGCCACCACCATCCTGATAGACCCGACC
>MDTB01040894.1_pt1 | contig 13138 bp, 14 predicted proteins | sample 811161 | NCBI WGS metagenome assembly MDTB01 (sample SAMN05326650, study PRJNA326480) | marine metagenome | isolation source: seawater | place: Mediterranean Sea | collected 2009 | reverse complement strand
TTAGATAAATAAAAATTAAAAACTTGGTCAACAAAGCCTATTCCAGTAAGAATAAACTTTGGATCTTTTGGCAAACTCGCGCTCTCTGACAACTTATGAATTTTATCAAAATCTTCTACAACAAATTTTGGAAGGGAAAGTGGTAAAATTTTATACAAAAAATTTTCAAGCGTTTTTCGATCATTCTCATTATCTATAAATAAATTCCTTCTTTTTTCAAAGTCAATTACATTTGAATACTTGAAATGAGTTTTGCCATTAAATATTGTAGAACTAGTGAACAAGCTTAATTTTAATTCATTTAAAAATCTTAAATAAGTTGAAAAAATTACTCCGCTATGTTTTTTTTTGAAAATATTAATAAAAAAAATTATTATTTTTTTCAATAATGTATTTTTCGACGTAAAATTTTTCTGACTAACGACAAATTTATTTTTTGATTTTATATATTTATAATTTTTATTTTTTTTAAAAAAAAATTCAAATATTTTCGCATTTAAACTTTCTGACCAACTATCTTCTAATGAAGCAAATGTTAAAGCTTGTGCATCATTTGTTATAAAATTGTAGTCAGAAGCATCTCTTAGAACAGTTTTATTTATTTTTTGTTTGTCAATTATTTTTTTTAGATCATTGTAATTAAGATAAATTATATAGATGTAAAATTTTAACCATCTACTCAAAATAATTTCCCACCTTTTTTGTGTAAAATTCACTTTGTGAAGTGAGTTAAGTGGTTTGTACAATTTAGAAAGAATTTTATAAAATAGACTCTCACATTCTTCAAATCTTTTTTTTCTTTCTTTTCTACTTATTATTTTTTCGTCAACAAAAAATAATTTTTTATTTTTTTTCTTTAAATTTTTTTTTTCAAATTCGGATATCAACCCATAATAGAAAATTTTTTTCTTTAGAAGAATTTTTTTGTCAAAAATTAGAGATAGATTTTTCAAATTATAAGTAATCCTTTGATCTTTGTCCTAAATTAAAAGCTAAATCAATTATGGACAAATGACTAATAAATGATTTTGAATTTTGTTGTAAATATTTTTTTGGAATATAATTTGTAAATTCCAAATTTATTCCATTGTCTTTAAATAGTTCTCCTTCACCAATATAGTTTTTTGAACCCGCTGGAGAAAGATACCTCTCTACTTTGAGTTCTTTTATAATTTCTATTAATTTTGCTTCTCCTTTTTTTTCAGAGGAAAGATTGAAGTCTGATGAAAGTTTGAATTTTTTATCAATATTTAAAATTTTACAAATTTTTTTAATTAATTTTATATTAAATTCACTTAAAGAGTTTGTATTTTCTTTATAAGTATTACTTATACTGTCAAAAACCTGTTTAAAAAATTTATGCTTTGAGTAATTCATTTCTAATAATTTAAGATGTTTATCTTTCCAATTTGTGGAATTATCTACCTCTACTTCATTTATTTTTTGAAAAAATTTACCTTTAGATTTTACAGGTATCGTCAAAAGAAATTCTTTTCCATCATTTTTTAAAATTTTATTTCTTTGTTGCCAACTTCGTTTATCAAATTGAACATCATCCAAAAAGACAAATAAGTCTGATCTTAAAATCATCTTAAAATATCCTGTCCACGGTAAAAAAGTGGGCTGCATAATTGATACGGTTCTCATTTTTTTTACAAAGTAATATTAATCATTACATTATCTTTTTTGTGTTTTAAAAAGTATTTCAGCAAAGTTCCAATCGCTTTTGATGTCAATATCTATTCCTTTAGTAGCGGGTAAAATTAAAGGGGAAAATTTGAAAGAATTTCTATTTTTATATTTTTGTTGAAAATATTTTAATTTCCACCCAGAATATAAGCCTACATCTGTAAATGTTTTCATTAACTTTGAAGTATCGCGATTAACTTTGTTAATAAATAATGGCTTTAGTTTATTGTTAAAAATCTTGTACGACAAAAATGTTGATGGCCTATTCTCAATCACAGATGTAAAGCAATCTTTTTTTTTTAAAATTTTACTTCCCTCAACTAAGTCTTTAGCCGCTAGTAAAGGAGCGCACGGCATTAATAAATAAATTTCATTGAATTCATCTATTTTATTCATCTTCAAAATTACGTCATTTAATACATCGATTAATTTTGAGGATGATTTGCATAATTTTTGATCTCTTTTAATTAAAAGTATCTTATTTCGATATTTTTTTTTTATATTAATTATTTTAGGATCATTTGTAGTGATAATAATTTTATCGAATAATTTTGATTTTAAAGCGTTATCAATCGAATATTGTATAATTGGCTTACCAAAAAAAAATTTTGAATTCTTATTTTTTATTCTTTTTGAACCTTTTCTTGCTGGAATTATTAAAACTCTCTTTGATTTCATTTTAAATATTCTATTCCAAATTTAATTTTGCTAAACCAATGCCAGATTTTCCATAATTATTTCCATTATAGAACATGTAAAGATTTTTTTTGAACTTTATCACGTGAGGATAACAATGCATTTGATTTTCCCACTTTTCTTTTTTTAGGCTACTAAAATTAAAATTTTTTAATCTTTTCCATTTCTTTCCATTACTAGATATGGCTGTTTGTAGTTTATATTCTGCTTTGTATTTTTTTGAACAAAAAAACATCACGTATTTTTTGCCCACTTTAATCACAGATGGTTTAGCTAATGCATGCTCACTCTTATTCTCATAATCAACACTTATTTTACCTTTTCTTATCCAATTAATACCATCAAATGAATGAGCAAATTTTATATTATATTTTGGATAAGTTTGTTTGCCTATTTTTTTCCATCCATCTCCAGATACGTACCACATTTTAAAAATTTTTTTTTCTCGTAAAATTGAGAGAGTAGCTGTCAAATAAGGATCTACCTTCGATCTCTCTAATATAGGAACATTTGAGTAACGTAAAAATTTTTTACTTTTTTTATCATAAATTGCCAAACCTACACTTAGCGACATTCTTGTTGAACCACTTGAGCGCCAACCAACATAATAAAGATATTTTTTTTTTCCAATATTGAGAAGATAGGTAGGGGTTACACCTGAGTCGTCAAATGTGCCAAGTTCTCCGGGGCTCAAGATAGGTGTTTTTGTCTTTTTTATAATTTTATTTTTAAGAAGATCGTAATCACAAAAAAAAATATTGGATCTGTTTAAATAATCTCTAGAACTAAAATAAATTCTTAAAATTGATTTGTTTAATTTTTCAACAACAGGAACCGAAAAATGAGAAATAATTTTTTTGTTATTGATCTTGAAAAAAATTATTTTTCCCTTTTTTTTCCAATTATTTATTTTTTTTATAAATGAAGATTGTATATTCATAAAGTCCGTAATTGTGTTTTATAGTAAAATTTTTACTTAATTTTTTGCAAATAAAATTTAATAATTTTTCAAAATCTAAATAAAAATTGAATTTATTTTTCCAGTCAACATAAGGAGACATCACATTAAATATTAATGCAACTTTAGTTTTATTATAAGTTAAAGTTAGAATTCTTTTTAAAAATGAAAACATTTCTTTCTCTGAATAATTTAGCTTTTGAGTAAATAGTCCTAATATGACTATATAGTCTGCCTTAGGTACTTTCCTTGGATTTTTTAGCGGATCGGTCATTATATACTTTTCTTTTGGGTATTTTTTAATTGATGCTTCAATCATCTTTTCAGACATATCCAGTCCAATATATTTAAATTTCCCTATATTTGATCTTTTAATAAATTTTAGAAAATGAGACAAACCACATCCAAAATCCAGAATTGATTTTTTATTTTTATCTTTTTTTATTTCAGTTGATACAACTTGGTATCTCTTATTAGCCGCTTTTTTACTCTTCCAGCCAACACCCTTGTTATTGTCTCCGTATTGAGAAAAATTTTTTTCATAAACTTCAACTAATTTTTTTAATGATCTCATTTGATATCCCTAACTAATTTTTTAACAATATTTTTATTGTTATTTCGATTTAAAAAAAACATATTTTTTGAAAGTTTGTTTAGAAGTTTTTTATTTTCTATAATCGCCTTAAAATTTTTTTCAAAGTTTTTTAGATTAGAAAATAGAAAACCAAAGTTTTTTTTTGTCCAAATATTTTTTATCCTTTTATTTTTTTTTTCAAGTACAACTAAAGAAGGTATTCCTGCGTAAGCTAACTCATATTTTGTCATTCCATCACTAATAATTGCAAAATCAAAATTAAGCGTCTTAAGCGCTACGCGAATATTTGAAAAAAATTTATGAAAATAAATATTATTTCTTTTAAACTTTTTTTTTGAAAATTTAATATCTTTTAGCACAATGTGAAATTTTAGTTTTATATTTTGTCTGGAGATAATATTCATAATCTTTATCAGAAAGACTGTTCTATCTGCAGCGCCAAGTGTAACTAATATATTTTTAACACTATTAGTTTTTTTTCTTATTTTTGAAACATTTTCAAAATATAAATACTTCAAACCACTTATAACCCTTTTGACTTTCGGATTATTTGGAAATTTAATTAAATTTGGATACGGTCTATAAATGGCTTGAAAAGGAAAATTAGTTTTAAAAATAGAGTCCCAACAAATAATTGAAACGCCAATGTTTTTGTATTCTTTATAAATACATCTCAATTTTAAAATACTTTGATAAGGATGCTCAATATCCATAATTATTAATTTTATTTTATTTTTTTTTATTATTTTTATTGCCTCAGTATCACTTTTAATCTTAAGAATATTTACTCTTCCCTCTTTTTTTAATTCATTAATGTTTGATTTTGTGAATAAAAAAACATTATAACCTTCAAGAACAAATAGATTTGCTAAAGCTAAACACCTTTTATAATGGCCATACCCAATTTTGCTATTCCAATCGACTCGAAAACACACAATCTTATTTTTTTTATTTTCCTTTGAAATTTTTATTTTATATCTGACCATTTAATTGGGTTATTTTTCTTAATACTTCTTCGTAAAGTTTGTCCAGACACTAAACGTAAAAATCTAGATTGAATTCCTAATTGGGGGTTTTTTACTTTTATATTCTTATAACTAATTTTTTGATTTATTTTCAAATTTTTTTTAGCGTACAAACCTTCTTTTCTGCAGTACTTTAATTCTTCGTTAAGTGGTTTTTTTTCTTGATCGCCTAAAGTTGTTTCAATGTATCTTATGTTTTTGATCAATGTATTTAATTCATCTGGGCTTAAAGAGTAAAAATGATCTGGACCTGAAGAATTTTTATCAAAAGTAAAATGTATTTCTACTATTTTTGCACCTTTCGAGACAGCCGCAACTGCAGGTAAAATATTGTTAGAGTGGTCAGAAAAACCTATAGGAAAGTTAAATATTGATTTAAATTTATCAATTACGTTTAAATTTATATCATGAGGTTTGCATGGGTATATTGATGAACATTGCATTAATGCAATTTTGTTATTCTTAAATTCTTTTATAACTTGTATGGCTTCATGAATATCAGTTAAATCACTCATGCCGGTTGAAATAATTAAAGGAATCTTTGATTGGGCAGCTTTTTTAATTAAATTAAGATTTTTAATTTCACTTGATGCAATTTTTATACCCTTAATTTTTTTTTTGATTATGTAATCTAAAATATTTTGATCAAATACGCTAAAAAAAATATCAATCTTTTTTTTATTTGAATATTGAATTGTCTTTTTAATCCAATCTTTTTTAAACTCTAATTTTTTTAAATTTTTGTATAATTTATCGCTTTTTTTTAAAAGATTGTCTGCTTTGAAAAGTTGAAACTTAATAGCATCTGCTTTTGCTTTTACAGCTATATCAATTAGTTTTTTTGCTAATAAAATATCTCCATTGTGATTAGACCCCCCTTCGGCAATTATGTATGTTTTTTTTCCTCCCACAACTTTATTGCCTATTTTAAATTTTTCCAAGAATTTAAATTTTTTCATCTAGTTCAACCTTGAGATTCCCATTAAAGCATTTGAATTTTTTTTAAATTTTTTAGAATCTCCTCTATTTTGAATTTTTCTCATTAATCTAAAGATATCAAATAAATGCTCTAGATAGTTGTTTATATCTTTTTTAGTATGTTTTGTAGAAATATAAAATAAGTTGCTAGCAAGCATATTTTTTTTTAACATTTCACTTGCAATCAAGGTTCTAAATTCAGCATGATATAGTCCATCAAAAAACATTGTTGGTATTGACTCAAGGCCTTTTATTGAAATTTTAATCTTATTTTCTTCAGCAATTTTTTTCCAATTTTTGATTACATAATTGCCTGTTTCCTTAACTTGCTTCCATGATTTGACTCTTTTCATTTCTTCTATTGAAGCTAGTCCAGCTACGAAGCCTAATCTCTCACCCCAGAATGTGCTGCTTATAAATGATTTTTTTGCGTGCTGCATAATTGATTTTTTTCCAACTACAGCATTAATAGCATAACCGTTTCCTAGAGCTTTTCCATACATTATTATATCGGGTATTACTGAATATTCTTTGTACAATCCTCCAAATGTTTGCCTAAAACCTGTAGTGCACTCATCAAAGATTAAAACTATATTTTTTTTGTTACAAATATCTCTTATTTTTTTTAAAAAATTATTTTTTGGCTCCTCATATCTTTTTACCTCCATAATCACAGTCCCTATTTTTTTGTTTTCAATCAATCTCTTTAAATTTTTAAAATCATTATAAAGAAAAGGGTAAATAGTTTTATTCAACTTTTTATTTACGCCATAAGTTTTAATGCCATCGATTAAATGGTTATTAAGTCCATTTTTATTAGTTAAATTAGTTGCTACATACCAATCATGCCATCCATGATAACCGCAAAAAGCTACATTGTTTTTTCCTGAAGCTGCGCGAGCTATTCTTATGGCTATAGCATTAGCATCTCCACCAGCTCTTGCAAATTTGACCATCCCAGCCCAAGGATTAATTTGAATTAACTTTTCTGCTAATTGATATTCTTCTATGGCGTTAATTGAGGTCATATTCCCTTTTGATATAGCTTTTGAAACTTGTCTATCAACTTTTGTATTTGAATAGCCCAATACATTTGTTCCAACGGCAAATAAAAAATCTTTATATTTTTTTTTTTTATGGTCTATTAGCGTGATATTTTTTGAAGAAATAAAATGAGTCGGCCATTTTCTTGGCAACCATAATTGTGGTCTTTTTGATAAAAGAGTATTTCCGTCTGGTATGATTTTAATCGCTTTTTTCCACATTTTTAAATCTTGCTTTTAATTTTTTCAGCAATCTTTTCGTCATTAATTAAGTCATAGTTTTGTTTGGTTAATGCAACACTATTTTGTTTAAGATCGCTTTTTATATCCGCGCCCATACTTATTAAGCAACTGTTTCCTATTTTAGTAAAATCTTTCACGCTTGAATTCACTCCAAAAAAACAGCTATTACCTACTTCACAGTTACCACTTATAATAACGTGTGAGCTGATATAATTATGGTCACCTACCTTACTATTATGACCTATGTGATTGCTGCTCCACATAAATACATTGTTGCCTATTTGAACATTTCTTTGAATAGTTTGATTTTCTAAAATGAAACAATTTTCTCCTATTTTAGCAAAATCAGATACATACGACGAATTATGGATAAAGCTTGCAAATTTATAACCCAAAGTTTTAAGTTCTAAATATTTTTTTTTTCTAACTTCATTCATTTTTTTGTAAGAAAGTGCTACAAAAATATCAAATTCATTTTTATCAATTTTTAATAGTTCAGATTGTCCAATTAGTGGTATTCCTTCAAAATTTTTTTCTTTCAAAAATTTATCATCGATACAAAATGACTCGATTTTTCTTTCTGAAAAATAATATTTTGCTATTGAGGCAAACTCACCATTACCGAAAATAATTAATTTTTTCATTTTATTTTATATAATATTTTTTTTGCATATTTTTTACATGATCTGTACTTACGCATTTAAAACTTGATTTTAAAAACCGAGAATTTTTTAAATCATTATATCGTAATTGAATTGAAATTCTGGGGTATGAAGAAATATTTTTTCCACTTAGGTGAGGCAATAATTGATTAAAAATTAAAATTTCATCTTTTTTTAACTTTACTTCTTTAAAAGAGGTAGATTTTGTAAAATTTTTATTGGCACTAAAAGTCTGCTGATTGCCTTGTTTAAACTTTAAAATTTTTTTATTTTTAAATTCTTCATTTATTTTCAAATTTCCAATCTTATTTAATTCTATGTTATTAATTGTGAACCAAATTGTAATTGAATTTTTAGAGATGAAGGAATACCAAAAATCTTGATGAATAAGTGTATTAAATTTTTTATCAAAAGGTCTATCAACTCTTATTGCAGGGTTTGTGCCAACCGTAGGTATTTTTAATCCTGCTTTTTTTATAATATTTAAAAATTTTTTTTCTGAGGCTAAATTGTGAAAAAAAGGAAAGGTAGGAGCTAATTCATATAATTCAGATAATGTTTTTTTATTTGTCGTCTTATCAAGATGAAACATGAACCTCACAGCATCTTCTAAGTTTTTAAATTTTTTTTTGGAATTATTTCGGTGTAAAATAAAATTGCTTAAACTTAATAGTTCTTGTCTTAGCTTTCTTTTTATAGAATAAATATAGCTATCCCCAATTATGGCATAGCCTTTGGATTTTAAGTTTTGTAAATTTTTTAATTTATTGTTCAAAAATTGAACATATTTTACAATTGATTAATTGTAAAGCAAGAGTTTTCTGTTAAAACAATTAGTAAAATATGAAAAATTTTGATCTAGTAAACAAATCATGGGTTTTTAATAAAAAAGTCGCAAAAAACTTTGATAAACACGTTAATCAATCAATACCAGACTACTCGGATTTACAAAACTACATAGCCAGTTTGAGTGAATGGTTTTTAAAAGATGGGGCTGTAATATATGATCTTGGATGTTCCACAGGTGAAACAATTAAGAGAATAGCAAGCTTAAACGTAACGACAAAAATTGAGATAATTGGTATCGATAGTAAGTCTTCAATGCTTAAACTAGCAAAGAAAAAAAATAAAAAAAGAAAAAAAAATATAGTCGTAAGCTTCAAAAAGCAAAATATAGAAAAAATAAAATTTAATAAATGTAACTTGGTAATATGTATCCTAACTTTCCCTTTTCTAAATAATGATTTAAGAAAAAAAACTTTAAAAAGAATCTATAATAGTCTTCAAGACGGTGGAGCATTAATAGCTGTAGATAAAATAAATGCCCGATCAAGTTTTGTTAATAATATTTTAAACGATCTTTATTATGACTTTAAGTTAAAACAAAAAATAACAGAAAAAGATATTATCAATAAAGCAAAAAGTTTAAGATCTTCAATATATACTCATTCAGAAAAAAAAATATTTGAATTTATAAAAAAAGCAGGTTTTAAAGAATACGATACATTTTTCAGGCATTTTAATTTTATAGGCTATATTGCTATAAAGTGATCAAATTTTTACTTTTTTAATTACAGAAAGTTCTGTTTCAGCAAATTTTTTATCAAAAAATTTTTTCTTATTAAATAAAATTTTGTAAGACGGTAATGCTAAAAAAAAATTTTTGAAATCCCATTTATAAACTTTTACCAATTTTGAATATTTGTAATTCTTTTTAATAAAATTTTTTTTTGATTTAAAGTCATAAATAATAATGTGTCCATTTTCTTTTAAACTATTATTTGCTTTGAAAAAAAGTTCAAAGACATCCTTTGGTGACACCATAAACAGAAAAAAACCAAAAATAATTAAATCATACTTTTTTTTATTTAATTTATGTGATGAAAATTCCCCATGGAATAACCTAAGCTTAGGGAAAATTTTTTTTCCCTCTTTGATTGCCATGGCAGAAGTATCAAGTCCAAAACAACTAGAATTAGTTAACTGTCTTATTCTTTCTAAAATAAATCCTGTGGAACAACCAATTTCTAAAATCTTTTTAGGTCTTTTTCTAATTTTTTTCATCCCAACGACTATCGGATGACTTTTAGAAGCTACTTCAATTCTGCCTTTTCTATTTCTTAAATGGTTTTTATTTGAAATTTTTGAAATTTTTTTAAAGTTTGATAATTTCATAAATAAAATTGTTAAAATTTGTTCTATAATTTTATTAGACTATTACAGGTTTTAAATATATCAAGATATCAATAAAAATGATTTTTAAATATTTTTTTGTTAAAAGTGTCAAAAAGTTAACTCAAATTTTAAGTTTCACAAAATTTTACACTGATCTTATTCAAATTTTAATGATAAATTCAAATCATCCTAGAAGGCTAGAGATTATTGAAAAATTAAACAAAAAACAAAAAATATATGATTTTGATCAAATAAACTTTTCGTCAATTTTGTTTAATAATTCTTGCAAAAGTTTAAGCATTTTTATTGGAGACTCTCACTCAGAATATTATGGTAGAAACTTCTTAAATAAACATTACAATAACTCAAAATATCTAACATTTTGGCTTGGTCCAAAAATGCTGTTTAGTTACGGTACAGATATAAATATTAATTTAAAAATTCTTAAATTATTAAAATTTCTTAATTTATTGAAAGGAAATAAAGTTCCCATTAAAGTAATATTTTGCCTGGGTGAAATTGACGTGAGATCTATTTTTTACCAGCTTTTATTTTTAGATAAATCATTTTCTAATGAGGGAAAATTAATCAAAAATATTGGTAGCTGTTTTTTTAAAAATTTTTCATATCTTTTTGATCAAACGAAAGATCTCAATGTTAAATATTTTTTTTTAGACATTCACCCTACTACTTTTCTTAAAGGCAGATCTCCTAAATCGATTAATGAGCTTAGAAAAGTTAGATCCGGAGATAATTACCCGGTGTTAGGCTCAATTAATGAGAGAGTTGTTTGGAGAAATAAACTTTCGAATTATTTTAAAACTAATTGTAAAAGAAATATAGAGTTCATCAAATCACAAAAAAGTTTTTTTGGAAAAAAAGGTGCTCTCAATAAGAATTTGGCTATGATAACTGCAAAAAAATATTTTGACAAATTTCATATCGTTAACGTTAACGAACTTTACAAACTTCAAAAAAAAATAAATGAATTCAAATAATTTATCAAAATTTTGGAAAAAAAAATCTAAAATTATTTATTGGAAAAAAAATCCGAAAAAAATTTTATTTAATTCCAATGGAAGATTTAAATTTTACAATGATGGTTTAACAAATGTAACTTACAATTGTATACAAAAAAATATTAAACAAGGTCTAGGGAATAAAATTGCTATCGTATTAATTGATGAAGATTTAAAAAAGATTGAACTTACATACAATAATATTGAAAACCTCATAAATCATTTTATAAAAATATTTTTAAAAAAATTTAATTTAAAAAAATTAAAAAGGAATATAGTTGCAATACACTCATCAGCTAATTTGTGTTCTCTCATCTCAATGCTATCTTGTGCAAAACTTGGGATTACTCATAGTGTTTTTTTTGAGGATTTATCTATTGAAGCAATCAAAATACGATGTAAAATCCTAAATACAAATATACTGATTACAAGTTGTAACGACTTAGATTTTAAAAATAAAATTAAGAAGATTAATTTAGGATCTAAATTAAATATTTTTAGATTTGTTAAAAAGTCAAAATATAAACCTGATATTCTTTTTAATGATCTTCTTCTGCTTAAAAATAAAACTTTGAATGTTAGATATAGTTTTTTTAAATCAAACCATCCATTGTTTGTTCTTTTTACGTCTGGCTCAACTGGTGAGCCAAAAGGTATTGTGCATTCAACTGGTGGCTATCTAGTTTATATCAAGTTTACATGTTCAAATAAATTTGGTGTTAACAAACAAAGTATTATGTTAACAGCCTCTGATCCAGGTTGGATAAATGGACATAGTTATTCTTTATATGGTCCACTATCTCTTGGTGCTTGTTGTGTTTTGATTGAAAAACCTTCAATTTTAATTAATCCAGAAATCTTAAAAAAATTATTATTATCTGAAAAAATATCTATTTTATACTTGCCCGTAACACTTATTAGATTGATTAAAGCTGTTAAAAATAAACTAAGAATAAATTCTACTCATTTAAAAATACTTGGTTCTATGGGTGAACCACTTTCGAAATTTGTGGCTCAATGGTTTAGTGTTTCTATGTCGAAAAAAAAATTACAAATTGTTAACACATATTTTCAAACTGAAACTGGAGGCATTATAAGTTCTCCTGGTTATAAGGATAGTGTTAAAGATGTGCCTTTTGGTACAGTTGGAAAACCTCTCTCAAAATATTTAAATTTAATTTTAACCTCAAATAAAAAAAAATCAGAAATAAAAATTGGAAATCCCTGGCCGGGATGTATGATCGACGTAATTAATAAAGATCTTTTTAAAAAATACTGGGACGAACAATTAAATTTTAATTTATTTGATTTTGCATCACTAGATAATAAAAAAAATTTTATTATCCACGGACGAACAGACGATGTAATTAATATTCGAGGACATAGGATTGGGTCAGGAGAGATAGAGGCTATATTATTAAGTATTCCTGAAATAAAAGAGGTTTGTGCAATTAGTGTCGATGATGATTTGGAGGGGGCTTCTATTTTTATTTTTCTATCTCGTAAAAATAATAAAATTTTTAGGATTGAAAAAAAGGTAAATGATAAAATAATCAAAAACTTTGGAAATTACGCTTTACCAAAAAAAATAATAATATTATCGGAATTACCTAAAACAAGAAGTGGAAAGATTTTGAGAAGATTGTTGAGAGTAATATCTAAAAACCCTAAAATCGATAAATTAGGGGATTTAAGTACAATTTTAAATAAAAAAGTCGTGTATGAAATTAAGAAAAAAATGCTATTAAACTAATTAATGTCAAAATTAGAAAAAAAATTTTTAGATATCTTTAAAAAAAACTTTAAAGTAAAGAATATAAATTTTGAAACAAAAATCTCTGAAATATCGAATTGGGATAGCCTTAACAATGTGCGATTGATAGTTAATCTTAATAAATGTTTTAAAAAAGACAAAAATGATCTTAATCTTAAAAGCTCGAAAACAATTCGAGATGTATATAATTTTTATTTCAAAAAATTGTAAATTTATAAAAATTTTTTTCAGTGCATAAATCAAGCCAATTGAGCTATTAGTACTGGTCAGCTACACGCGTT
>MDTB01101973.1_pt1 | contig 13139 bp, 13 predicted proteins | sample 811161 | NCBI WGS metagenome assembly MDTB01 (sample SAMN05326650, study PRJNA326480) | marine metagenome | isolation source: seawater | place: Mediterranean Sea | collected 2009 | reverse complement strand
TATTAAACTCTTATTAATTTTTTGATTTACCTTAATGTCAGAGTTATATTTATGCTTAAGTAATGAACTTAATTTACTCAATTGATCGGTCGTTAATTTATGTGAGGTTTCAACCTCAGCTATGAAAACTTTTTCATGGCTTAATTTTAAATTTTCAAATATGCTCGATATCTCTTTCATATAAAATATTCTTTTATTATCCATAAGCATATTAAGAAAATTATTTATTTCGCCATGAGAAGAATCCTGACTAAAGCCTAACAATAATGAAATACACTTATCATTACTAATTTTAGGATCAGCGAGGATTGCTTTAATATCTTTATCTTCAATAACCAGTGATAATACAGTAAGAGTATTAGACCAAAAATCAATTGCATTATTCTCTAAAGCTATTTTAAAGGCTGCCTCGCCATATGGTCTTGAATAGGTATAATTGTCAGACATCTATTTTAACTCCTTTAGTGCTTTATCGAAAATTGCTTTATGCTTTTCTTCATTGATTTCAGCTTCAATAACTTTTTCAGCACATGCAATTGCAATTCTTGATATTTCTTTGCGCAGCTCATCTTTTGCTATATTAACATCTTGGCTAATTTGTTGATTAGACAGCATTATTATTTTATCTGCTTCTTTTTTTGATGTAGCTTTTGCCTCATCAATTAGATTGCTAGATTGTTGTTGCGCCATATTGATAACATCTGAGGCTTTAGATTTAGCATCCTCGACTATTTTTTCATATTCAATTTTTGCTTCTTCTATTTTTTTCTCGCCCAATTCAGCAGATGCAAGACCCTCAGATATTTTATTTGTTCTATCTTCCATTGCTTGAGTAAGCGGCTCCCATAAATATGCTTTTATAAACCAAACAAAGATAACAAAGGTTATCATTTGACCAAATAATGTTGCTGTTATATTCATATTTAAATCCTTTTAATTAATTAAGCTCCAAGAGCTGCTTTTGCTGCCCCTATAAAAGGGTTTGCGAATACAAAAAACATTGCAAATGCTAGGACGATAAATGGAAATGACTCCATCAATCCTGCTGTTATAAACATTTGTATTCTCAAAGCTGGCAACATCTCCGGCTGTCTCGCTATACCTTCAATATACTTCATGCAAATCAATCCCCAGCCTAATGCTGATCCAAGGCCAGCTGCTGCTAACATGATTGCAACACCTAAACTTGTAGATGCGTATATTTGAGTTATCATTTCTGGTGTTAGTGTATTTTCCATTTTTTATCCTCTCGTTTAATGTGATTCTTCTGAAGCTAAGCTAATATACATTATGGTTAAAACCATAAAAATAAATGCTTGTAATGTAATAACCAATATGTGGAAAATTGCCCACATACTGCCCGGAATTGGAATTATATACCAAGGGAGTATGGCGATTAATAAAAAAACTAATTCCCCAGTAAACATATTCCCAAATAATCTTAGAGCTAGACTTAAGGGTTTGGCTATCTCTTCGACCATAGTTAAAATAAAGTTAATTGGCGCAAGAGCTATTCCAAAAGGGTGAACTAAAAAAGATTTGAAGTACCCGCCGGGGCCTTTTATCTTTATATTATAATAAATGCATAACGCGAAAACTGTTAAAGCCATTGCGAAAGTTGTGTGTGGGTCTGTTGTAGGAACAACCTTTAGATAATGAATCCCCATTAACTCCGCTATCTTAGGTAATAGATCGACTGGCACTAAATCCATAGCATTCATCAAGAAAACCCACATAAAAATAGTTAACCCAAGAGGCCCAACAAGTTTGTTAGGCTTTGGGAATGCCTCCTTCACAAGTCCATTGACAAAATCTATCAAAGTCTCTAGTACATTCTGCATTCCTGTAGGAGCTCCAGCAGTTATATTTCTTCCAACTCGATAACAAATAACCATGATTACTAGAGCAATTAGGATGCTAAAGAACATGGTATCTATATTAATTTTCCAAAATCCAGTAGTGTCCGTGGTTAACGGTTGTAAGTGATGCGATATATACGCTACCGGGTTATCTGTTGCTGGACCTTCACCTTGACTCATATTTACTTTATCTCGACTACTCTAATATATCTTTTTGGACTTATAGAAGACATAGCCTAGCTGAGCTAGTGAAAAAGCTACCAGTATTTCAAGAGCTATAAGTTTGAACAATACAATCCCTACATAGAAACTGATCAAAACAAAAGCAAATCTAATAACAACGCTTTTTACCAGCACCACGGCGCTTCTTGCCTTTTCTTGCTCTAAAGCTGCTTTACCAGCTGCGTTTACACTACGTGATAGAAGCAATGAGTTAACTATCGACACAAGACCACCATATAATGATGATATTATGCTAGGTGAGCCTAAACTCACAAATACAAGAGCTATAATTATAGAAATCAAGCCTTGATATAATATTACCCTTAACACTTTTGATGTTCACCATGGAGCAAAAAACCACTTCCTTAATGGCTATGAGTAGTATAGAGGACTATTAAGAGTAGTTCAATTTATATGCAGGGAAATATAAGATTTATTCCTACTTTTTAAACTTTTCAACGATACCCTGAAGTTCATTAAGGCTGCTATACTTGATTTCAACTTTTCCTTTCCCAGAATTAGAATGTGTTATCTTGACTTCGGCCCCGAGTGTTTCAGATATTTTTTTTTCTAATAGTCCAGTATCATGGCTTTTCGAGGTAGCATTGTTGATTTTGTTAGTCTGTTTACCACGAGCAAGTGCTTCAACTGCGCGGACTGATAGTTTTTTTGAAATAGCTTTTTTAATGATTATGTCTTGTTTGCCTGGAGCAAGAGTTAGAACAGCTCTTGCGTGCCCCATCTCTATTTGTCCATGGCTGAGCCTTGCTTTAACAAACTCAGAAAGATCATTAAGTCTCAAGATATTGGTTATATGTGATCTAGATTTTCCAGTATATTTTGCAATATCTTGATGAGTCATTTTATAGTCTTTTATTAATTTGATAAATGCTTCAGACTCTTCTATGGAATTAAGTTGCTCTCTCTGTACATTTTCTACTATTGCTATCAGGGCAGATTCTTTGTCGGTAACATCCATTACAATGGCATCTATCTCTTGTTCCTTGAGAGACTGCATAGCTCTCCATCTTCTTTCGCCAGCTACTAACTCATAGGCATTTCCCTCTTGGCGAACAATTATTGGGGATAGTTGTCCATTCTCTTTGATAGAAGCTGCCATTGAATCAAGTGCTTCATCGAAAAATACTTGTCTTGGCTGATTTTTATTTCTTGTTATTTTGTCTATTGGTATGGATAAAACTCGTTGATTAGAATTAGCAAAATTATCAACTTCCTTTTCTGATTTTTTGTCTAACTTAGAGCTAAGCAACGCTTCTAGTCCGGAACCCAAGGCTTTTCTTTTAGTCATGACTTAAATATAACTCGGTATTGCTCAGATGTATAGATTACTGTTTTTCTTGTTTGAGAATTTCACCTACAAGTGATAAGTAAGATAGTGAGCCACGGGAATTTTTATCATAAGCTATGACGGGAAGTCCATGGCTTGGTGCCTCTGCTAATGTGATATTCCTTGGAATAATAGTTCTATAAACTTTATTAGAAAAAAACTTTATCAGCTGCATACTAACATCACTTGATAAATTATTTCTAGGATCAAACATGGTTCTAATTATTCCCTTGATGGTTAGATCCTCATTACTAGTAGACTGTATAGTTTCAATTGTTGACATAAGTTCGCTTAAACCCTGTAAAGCAAAAAACTCACACTGGACTGGAATCAGAACACCATTTGCTACAGATAATGCATTAACTGTTAAGATATTTAGTGATGGTGGGCAGTCGATGATAATATAGTCATATTTATATCTCATGTTATCTAAGATATTTTTAAGGGAAAATTCTTTCAACTCTGATGATAACAACATCACTTCTGATTCAGTTAATTCAGGTGAGGCGGGCAATAAAGATAGATTTAGTTCATCTAAAAATATAATGCATTCATCTGTTGGTTTTCGGCCGAGAAGAGCATCATTAACAGTTAACTCGATACTATGGGGGTCTATCCCGCAACCGCGAGTAGCATTTGATTGTGGGTCAAGATCAACCAATAAAACAGACCTTTTAGCCTTAGCCAAGGTTGCAGCAATATTGATGCAAGATGTTGTTTTTCCTACGCCTCCTTTTTGATTAACAACAGATAAAATCTCAGCCATCACTAATCTCCAACAAATAACGATTAGTTTGAAAATAGGGGGTCTCTATCTTTATAACTTTTAATTTAGAGTTAGTTTTTACTTCATAAGACTCTTTATCAGTATTAACATCTAGCATATTAGACCCACTCAATAAAAAGATTTTTGAATCAAAACCAAGCTTATTTCTAATAATCGAAATAATGTAGCAAAGCTTTGATTCCAAATCCATTTTTGAAATTATTTTATTGCTGAAATTTTTCATTAAAATTGCAGAAGGCTTGACGTTCATCTTAAGTTTATTAACATCGCTTTTAATAATATCTACATTTTGTAGACATAGCTTAAGCTTAGCATGTTCTAAAAATCTTATAGCATTATCTCTTCTGTCTAACAAAACTATATTTTCTGTATTTCTTATAAAAGCGAGTAGAATTCCAGGTATGCCAGCACCTGTCCCAATATCTAATATAGGCCCTGATGGCAAATATGGCAACATGGACAAAGAATCAAAAAAATCTCTTTTTAAAAAATATGAAGGATCTCTAGTAGATAGAATGTTATTTTTTGCATGCCAACTGAAAAGAATGTCCAGATACATATTAATATTAGCAATTGTTCTATCATCAAGGTCGATTGATAATGTTTTTAAAACACCCTTTAATTCATTATTAATATTCATATAGAAAATACTATTATAGAGAATGCTTTTTTATATATATCCTGAGCAAAGAAATAATTGCCGGTGTAATTCCAGAAATTCTAGATGCTTGTCCCAAAGTTTCTGGCAAGACTTTTGATAGTTTTTCTTTTGCCTCGTTTGACAGTCCTTTTATTTCTGAATAAATTAAAGTTGCAGGTATTTTGACATCATGGGTTTTAGCTGTTTTAAGGACTTCTTCATTTTCTCTTTTTAGGTACCCGGAATATCTTTCTTCAATAGCTACTAAATGTCCAATATCCGAATTAGCTGTTTGTCCAAAGTTATCAAGCATTTGTATGTCAGAATATTTAATATCAGACATTTTTAATAAACTTTTCAGGGTTTGCGTATTTTTTATTTTTAAATTAAACTTTTTTTCAATAAAAGATGATACATTTGTACTTGGCAATATTTTAATATCACCCAACCTTTTAGACTCTGACTTAATTTTGTTCATCTTAGTATTGAATAGTTTTATTCTCTGCATTGAGACCATTCCTAGCTTATAACCAATCTCGGTGAGTCTGCTGTCAGCATTGTCTTCTCTTAGTCTTAATCTATGCTCAGCCCTGCTGGTAAACATTCTATATGGTTCATTAACGCCAAGTGTTACAAGATCATCAATCATAACACCAATATATGCTTGGTCTCTATCTGGACACCACATTTCTAAATCTTGAGTAACTCGTGACGCATTCAGCCCAGCCATAATACCTTGTGCTGCAGCTTCTTCATAACCTGTGGTACCATTTATTTGCCCAGCAAAAAAAAGATTTTTAATCTTTTTTGTTTCGAGATATTTAGTGAGGCCTCTAGGGTCGAAATAACTGTATTCTATAGCATAACCTGGCTGCGAGATTTCACATTTTTCAAGCCCTTTAATCGTTTTTAAGAAACTCAGTTGTATATTTTCAGGTAAACAAGTAGATAGGCCGTTTGGGTAAACAATTTTATCTGACAAAGTCTCTGGCTCAAGAAATACCTGATGTGAATTTTTGTCTATAAATCTCTCGACCTTATCTTCAATAGAAGGACAATATCTTGGCCCAACTGATTCTATAGAGCCGTTAAACAATGGAGATAAATGTTGGGAACTCTTAATGATTTGGTGTGTATTGTTGTTTGTATAGGTTATGTGACATGGAATTTCAGCTATTGAAGTAGGACATAAGCCATAGTGGTCATGCATATAAGATAGGCATGGTTTTTGAGCATCGCTGCCTTGAGCTTCAAGCATCGTGTAATCTATGGAGCTCTTGAGAATTCGTGGTGGTGTACCAGTTTTTAGTCTCCCTAAATCGAAGTTATATTCGGCAAAAAATTTTTCTAATTCATTTGATGCTCTATCTCCTTTTCTCCCAGAGGAAAATGACTCTTGTCCAATATGGATTTTACCTCCCAAGAATGTTCCGGTAGTTAAAACGACTGCATCCGAATATAATTTAATTCCCTGCGAAGTTATGATTCCGTTTACATAATCTTTTTTTATAATCAGGCGCGAAACTGTCTCTTCAATTATCTGTAGATTATCGGTCTTACTGATAACATTCTGCATAAGTAACTTATACGTATCTCGGCAAGTTTGAATTCTAGTTGCTTGAACAGCTGGTCCTTTTCTTGCGTTTAGCTTTCTTCGTTGTAAAGCTGAACCATCGGCAATTTTACACATTAATCCATCTAGAGCGTCTACTTCTTTTGCTAAATGAGATTTGCCAATTCCGCCAATAGCAGGATTACAGCTCATTTGTCCTATGTCATTTTTTTTCATTGTTACTAAAGCAACTCTAACGCCCGTTCTGGCAGCAGCATGTGCTGCTTCGCAACCAGCATGTCCTCCACCAATAACAATTACATCAAATCTATTCATCATTACTTACCTATGCAAAAATCTGAGAAAATCTTGTCTAACAGGTCTTCATTAATATCACCGCCAACTATAGCAACTAAGCTCTGATGCGCAAAACGTAATTCTTCAGCAACAAGCTCTAACTGTTGATTATCATTGTATTTAATAGCCATGTAAAGTCGTTCAAGCGTATACTCTAACTCTTGAAGATGCCTTAATCGAGCGGTTCCTGTTGTTTCATCTATGGGCAAGTTTCTCTCAGCAAGTTCTTTTTTAAATAAATCTACCCCAATATTTTCTAATAAAGAAATATAAAAAGTTCGTATTTTGCCATTGGTGGCAATCTTTTGTTTATTATTCGTTAAATCAATTTTATTATGGATAATCCAATAGTTAGTGATATTATTGGACTTGATCATCTTTTCATCATCTTTATCAAATCCAGCCTGGTCATCAACCATATAAAGAACTAGAGAGGATGCAGCAAAAGACTTCCTGGAGGCCTTTATGCCTTCTGATTCAAGAGGATCATCTGTTTCTCGTAACCCTGCAGTATCTATAATAGATATAATTGATTTATCAACTGCAACTTCATGCATTAGAGAATCTCTGGTCGTGCCTGGAATTTCTGAAACTATGGAGCCTTTTTGTCCAAGTAAATAATTTGCAAGAGAAGATTTTCCAACATTCGGTTTGCCAGCAATTGATATTGTTGGTTTTTCATTAATTACAATACCAGTTCTAACAGAAGTTAAAAGTGCTTCGATGTCTGCTGCTATTTGGTTTAAAGTTTTAGAATTATTTTTTAAACTAATAGATGGGGAGTCATCTTCGGGAAAATCTATAGAAGCCTCTATGTCTGCACGTATTTTTAAAACTCTCTCTATTAACAAATGGATGTCTTTCGAAAATTTACCTTGTAGTGTGATTAAAGCGGCTTTGGATGCTGTAATATTTGAAGCATTTATGATGTCGACGACAGCCTCAGCTTGTATTAAATCGATTTTGTTGTTTAAGAATGCTCTTTCTGTAAATTCACCAGGCCTTGATACTCTTGCAAGCTTTTTACATGCACAGTCTAAAATATAATCGAGAATTGCAGGGTTGCCATGAGATTGTATTTCTAACATGTCTTCACCTGTATATGATGAAGGTGATTTATAATAAACCGCTATAACATCATCTATAGCATTAGATTGTTCATCTACAATTTTTGTATTAGTTGCAAAACGAGGTTCGAGCCTATGGCCTATAAACTTGTCTATGATTTTATATGTGTTTATTCCAGAGAATCTAATAACACCAATAGCGGATTTACCATAAGGCGTGGCTATAGCTGCTATTGTGTCAGTTGTCATCATTGACCTTATACCAGCGCTCTTTTATTAATAACGTATTGCTGGGCAATAGAGAGAATATTGTTTGTAAACCAATAGAGAACAAGCCCGGATGGAAATGTTGCAAAAAGAAAAGTAAAAATAAAAGGTAATGCTAGGAATATTTTTTTTTGCATGTCATCTGTAGGGGCCGGATTAAGCTTTTGTTGGACATACATTGATATTCCCATCAAGATAGGCAAAATATAAAGCGGGTCTGAACTAGACAGATCAACAATCCACCAAATAAATGGAGCGTGTCTCATTTCAACGCTCTCAATAAGCACCCAATAGAGAGCAATGAAAACTGGTATTTGTATTAATATTGGCAGACAACCACCAAGAGGGTTAACCTTTTCCTCTTTATACACCTTCATTAGCGCCTCGCTGAATTTTTGTCGGTCGTCTCCAAATCTTTCTTTTAGTGCATTCATCCTCGGTGTCAGTTTTTTCATTTTTGCCATAGACTTATAACTAGTCTCAGAAAGTTTAAAAAACAAAAGCTTGATAAGAACTGTCAAAACTATAATTGACCATCCCCAGTTACCAAAAATTAAATATATTTTATTTAACACCCAAAAGAGCGGTGCAGCCAAAAAAGTCAAAACTCCATAATCTACTGTTAAATCTAGGCCATCAGCAAGATTGGTTATTTCTTCTTGGTCCTTAGGCCCAACATAAAGTCGTGATTTAAAGCTAAATGATTCTCCTGGCAAAATTTTCTTATAATCACTTACTGTCCCAATAAGATAGTTTCCTCCATATTCATTTGTTGAGAATCTGGTATAAATTGTTTGTTTGTTTTGTGTTTCGGTTTCAGGCAACCAAGCTGTAAAAAAATAATGCTGTATCATGCTAATCCAGGCCTGGCTAGTTTCTTTTAAGAAGTTGGCGTCTCGGATGTCCGAAAATTCAATTTTGTTGAACTTATCTTCCTCGTCATAGTATGCAGCGCCTGTATATGTATAGAGCATGACGTTCCCTTCTTCTTCATCACCTCTCTCTAAACTATTGTATTGCCTCCAAGCAGTGGTTGAGGGCAACAAGTTTTGTATTATTTGTTCCACCTCAATCAGGTGGCTGTCACGTTTAAATCTATAGATCTTTTTAATAGCAACCTGGTCTTTTGTTGCCCCATTAAGAACAATCTCTAAAAAGTCATTACTGCCAATCTCGTATGACATCACATCAGTTTGATAATTTATAGGGGCAACAACGTCTTTGCTCTGGACATTTGTTTTAGCAATATATTTTTGGCCACTATTTTTAAGTAATTTGACATTACTGTCTGTGCTTTCAAATTCTTTTGCATAATTTAGTAACTCCGCCGATACTATGGAGCCGTCTGTTAAGCTAATCTTTAATTTGTGTGTGTCTGTAATAACATCAACATACTTTGATCTGGGTTGAGCTTGTTTGCTATCATTCGCCATAACCTCTGGAAACTGCTCGCTTGTACTTGCTGAGTTCTCTGTGGTTTCAGGCATTGATTTCTCATTCTTTGTATTATTTAAAGATTCCCCGGTGGGTCTACTTGATGCATCAAACAGGAGTATTAGCACGAAGAACAATGAGCTGTAAAGAAATAAGCGGCTGTTCATTTGCCCGCTCTTTTCTTCTCTGGAACAGGGTCATAACCCTCGTTGCCGCCGGGTCTACAGCCAATAATTCTTTTTGCTGTGTAGTATAAGCCAACAAAGAAGCCGTGTGTTTCGAAAGCTTCGATAGCATATTGAGAACAACTGGGAATATGCCTACAGCTTTGTCCTAAATAAGGCGATAAGATAATCCTATACGCTTTTATCAACGTAACTGCGATTCCGACAATAATTTTATTGATGATTTCCATTCTTGCATAAGAATATCACTTAATTCATGTTTTGCTGAAGAAATTTTTGAGGAAATAATGAACAAAAGGTCGTAGGGCCCCATAGTTGGATGTAAGATTCTAAAATTCTCCCTAATCGTTCTCCTAACCCTGTTTCTTATGACAGCGAGCTTAATTGATTTTTTAGAAATTTGTATGCCAAGGCATGCTGTCTTGGTGGAGTTGGGTATATAGAGTAAACGAGAGTTTTTCTGGATAATTTTTCTTGAATTTTTAAATCGCGTTAAGGTTTGATGATCGATTTTTAAAAACATTTATAAGGGAACGGAATTCGCTATGGGCAAAGGACTGCTCTTCCTTTAGCTCTACGAGAACTAAGTACCGCTCTACCAGCCACGGTGCTCATTCTAGATCTGAAGCCATGTTTGCGCTTACGTTTCAAGTTACTTGGTTGGAATGTTCTTTTCATAATAATTTTTCCCGAATAGTATACTGCAAATAATATATGTCTTTGTCAATATATGATTTTGTTTTTTTTTGTGACATATTATATTTTCAACCACAAATAAATATTATGAAAGAATTAGCGATATGGGATGTATGCCTAAAATCCTTTGGGAATAGCCTGACAGACAAACAGATGAGAACATATTTTCATCCCCTTGAAGTGACTAGGCAAGACAACCAACTAAAAGTAGTAGCGCCAAACAAATTCATAATGGACATGATTGAAAAAGACTACATGGAAATGATCAAAAACACGGTCTATGAAGCTAGCAACAGTCAAATCTCAAACGTATTGCTTTCTTTACCAGCTATAGAAAAGAAAATTAATGCAAGGCTGCAAACAGAAAAAGAAAAAGTTACAAGCTCACTGAATGCAGACTTAATATTTGATAATTTTGTAGAAGGTAAGTCTAATCAGTTAGCAAAGGCTGCCTGCGTTTCTGTTGTGAATGAACTTGGTCAATACAACCCATTATATATTTATGGTGGTGTAGGATTGGGCAAAACACATTTGCTACATTCAATAGGTAATGCTATTTTAGCTCAAAGTCCCAAAAAGAAAGTTGTATATTTGCATTCTGAGAAATTCGTACAAAACATGGTTACTGCTCTTAGGCAGAATAAAATTGAAGAATTCAAGAACTTTTACAGAAATGTAGATGCGATGCTCCTGGATGATATACAATTTTTTGCAAACAAAGAACGTTCACAAGAAGAGTTCTTTCATACATTTAATGCGTTGTTTGAATATAAAAAGCAAGTTGTGTTGACCTCTGACAAATATCCGAAAGAGATTATGGGTTTGGAGGAAAGAATTAAGTCGAGACTTGTCTGGGGTATGAACGTAACAATTGACCCGCCAGATTTAGAAACAAGAATGGCAATCTTACACACAAAAGCTATTGCTGCAGGGGAAGCGATCACAGATGAAGTTGCATATTTTTTAGCAAAGAACGTATATTCGAACGTAAGGGAGTTAGAGGGGAGCTTGAGACGAATCTTGGCAACAGCACATTTTAAAAGAGAGACGATAACACTTGAATTCGTTAAAGACACATTGCGTGATTTGTTGGCATTACAAGAAAGGTTGATGACTATAGAGCAAATACAAAAGACTGTCGCAGAGTATTTTAAAATAAGGGTTTCTGATATTCTCTCAGCGAAAAGAGATAGAAAGATTACTTTACCAAGACATATAGCAATGCATTTATCCAAGGAACTGACCAGCCATAGCCTTCCCAGCATAGGTGATGCTTTTGGCGGAAGGGACCACACAACTGTAATACATGCTTGTAAAAAAATAGAATCACTAAAAAGCACGTCATCAACAATATCAAAAGATTGTCAAAATATTTTACACATACTGAATAACTAAGTATTAATAAACTGTGGACAAATAAATAAAACAAATTTGCAAACAGTTTATCAACAGCTAATGTGGGCTTAAAGCAGAGTAAAATCACACTACGAACAGCGAATCCACTGATATAACAACACCACTACGCGAAATTTCTAAAACATAATAATAAAAATAATATATAATTCTAAATATGATTATATCTATTGATAAAGATAAATTAATAGAACCATTAAGACATGTTGTGGGTGTATCAGAGAAGAAACAAACTATGCCGATACTAGGCAATGTCCTTCTGAGATTAAATAACGGCAAGCTTCTTTTGGTTAGTAGCGATCTAGAGGTTGAGATAGCAGCAGAGATTGACTATCCGTTCGATGGGCAAATTGAGACCACACTACCGGCGAGAAAACTACTAGACATACTCAAATCTATGGCTGGTGAAGAGCCAATCACGATAAATATTGAAGACACGAAAGCTATTATTAAATCCGGCAAAAGTAAATTTACTCTTGCTACATTGCCCGCTGATGACTTTCCATATGAAGAGAAAGCGGATTCAAATAGATCACATAGTATAAATATAGTGGATTTAGACAACGTAATTGGCCAGACATCTTTTTCTATGGCCGTGCAAGATGCTAGACATTTTCTCAATGGCCTTTTTTTAGAATTGGAAGGCAATAAACTAACTGTTGTTGCTACAGATGGGCACAGGCTTGCGATGTCTAGTTGTACAACAACTGATAGCATAGAAACCCCTGTTTCATGCATAATTCCACGGAAGTGCATTATAGAACTTAAGCGTATTTTAGCGACATTTAATGACAATAAGGAGAATATAGCAGAAGTTTCAATTAGCAATACAGAAATAACTATTAGGGTCAGCACCTACACAATTAATAGCAAGCTTATAGATGGTAATTATCCTGACTATAAGAAAGTTTTTCCGGAATCGCTGCCTCACAAACTTTCTGCCAATCGCGAAGATTTCAAACAATCACTCCAAAGAATGGCGATACTTTCAAACGAGCAATTCAAAGGCGTGAAACTGTCATTAATGAACCAGGAAATAAAGTTAACTACCACCAACCCATCTCAGGAAGAAGGGGAGGACAGCATAGAGTGTGTCTATAACGGTGACAGCTTCGATGTTGGTTTTAACTTAACATACCTTCTTGAGGTTATAGATGTTGTTATTTCTGATGACCTTGAGCTCCAGCTAAACAACTCTGATTCTGGGTGTTTGATCGTGTCCTCTAAAAACAATATTGTCAACAAGTATATAATTATGCCTATGCGGGTTTAGCTTGCACATTAACCAGTATTCAGCATCTAACATTAGGGG